>Ga0307507_10002574_pt1 | contig 37578 bp, 8 predicted proteins | sample 7_EM_MG_FD_207223 | JGI IMG/M metagenome (GOLD analysis project Ga0307507, IMG submission 207223) | Populus trichocarpa ectomycorrhiza microbial communities from riparian zone in the Pacific Northwest, United States - 7_EM | ecosystem: Host-associated > Plants > Roots > Unclassified | place...
CTTAGAGCCTTGGCCCATGTATATAGACGTGTCCTTTCCTCGACCTTCTTCCAGTCCTCGTCTTGGAATTCTCGTTCACTGGCTACCAATAGATTCTGTTCTTTTGACTGAGCCATCACAATGGCTACTGTTAACACCATTATAACTAGTGCTTTGGGTGGCATATTATTCGACCTTATTCAATACCGTAACCTTAGTAGTGAATGTGTAACGGAACCTTATAGTAGAAACTACAGTAGGTCCTATTATTAGGCTAGGTATATAGGTAAGAATAAAACAACAATATAATAATAACTAGTGGAGTGGTTGCCTAATAGATTAACTCCAATTATATTCTAAGATTTACTACAAGGAGAGAACTATCTATAGTAGGGACTAAGGTCCTTTAAATACACAACCATACTCCTAAGAAATCCTCTCTTGTACGTAAGGTACGTGTTATACGTATTATACACGGGCGTACACCGCGTATACTTTATACACTGCGTATAACATTATGTGACTCGCTTACTATTCCTTGTCATATAGTTCCACCGGATCTATTCTGGACCGTGCCTATATTAACTAACTAGCTTCCTACGACTCTTCCCCAAGTAGTCGTAACATCGTACTTAAAGCGTCCGTAACAAAAGGTAAAAGTTAATAGTATTAAGCTTAATAGAAGCAGAGATTATGGCAGTATTAGAAGAAGTAAGGTTAGTAGTATAGCTTAAAAAGCTAATAAGAGATCTAGGAGAGAGAGATAATAATAACCTATTTATCCCTACGCTCTACTGTGACAATAAGGGTATGGTCAACCTTTTATATAACACAAAACACCACTAGAAAGCCAAGCATATTAAGACTTAATACCTATTTATACAAAACAACATAGTTCAGTAAGGTTAACTTAAAGTGGTATATATACTAGGTAAAGATTAACCTAAAGATATACTTATAAAGCAGCTACCAATTAACCAATTTACAAAGCACTATATAACGCTAGGAATTGGTAACTAATAGAGCAAGTAATAGAGGTTTTTTGCCTACTAGGTTTTCCCTCTATATATAGGCCGAATGGCGCTTGCAAGGTATTTGGGAATAGCTTTATAATTGCCTATTTAGGACAGACGAGGAGAGCGTCGTTAGCATAGGGGAGTGTTAGAATTAAGCAAGAAATGCTGACTAAGCTCTGGACACGTTATAAGGTCAAAGTCTGTATACAATCTACATAGACATTAACCGTATCTACTGCATCACGAATCAATCAATATTTATCGTCTGCGTTATCTCTATTATTAAATAGACCCTCAAGAGACCTCCGCTGTGACCTTATGACCTTGTAATTCCAACAGGCGTGAATGGCGCGAATGGCTCGCTTCCTGGGGTAACGTGCCTCCCCCCAAGCAAGACACCCCCCGAAGCGAGACATACGCGTCTATACGCGCTCTTCTTCTTCCCCTACTAAATTACACCCAAACACGAAATTCTTTGTATAAATTAATATGCCCTTTTCTAAATTAAGTTCTCGTGAAGCTGAAGGCTCTATACAAAAAGCTATATAAGACGTTGAATCGGGCGTTAAGCCATCAATTCACAAAGCCTCCGACGTTTGCGCATTACTGTCACGGGACACCTCCGTAACACCTTATACACGTCCACCTATTTCCACCAACTAAGCAACCAGAGACCGACCACGAAATGGCAATCTGATGGCAATCTACGGCAATCTAATGGCAATCTGCTATATTCTGCTAAGTTTACCAAATCCTACCAAATTCTGCTAGGACTGTTGCCCGAATCCTATGCCGCCCTATATATATATTAACTAAGCAACTAAGTCTATAATATATATCCTTTCTCCCTATTTCCTTACCTTCTTTCCTTATATAATGTCTTAACTTTATTATACAGTTTATATAGTAGTAAGTTCTTTAATTAACGTCTGATACAGATCCTATCTAGGCCCACGCAGACTACTCTATACACAAGGGAAACTTATAAATTAATAGGAAGAAAACCCTTATTAATATAGGGGACGGAAAAACCCTATAAGCTACCTCAGTAGGATAAAAAACCCCTGCTTTGCCATGTCCGCCCATAGCAGCGGCCCTGCGGACCTACAGCTACGTCCTATCCTCCTTAGATGTTTAAACTCCTTGGGAACCACTGCTTCCTTCCTTAGCTTATCTAAACTAGGGTTTACTACGTCCTAGCTAAGCCTTGCCAATTAATTGCCGTATACCTTATGTTCCATATCTTAACCATCCCCTATATGCTATCTCTTGTAGACTATTGCTATATACGCTATACCTCCCCCCCCTAAGGCCTATTAAAGGCGTAAGGGGGATTCATCCGTTCTAACTACTGTCCTAATACCGAAAGGCGAGCGGGATGTATATGCTTTAGGTATCTTTTATGCCTAGACCCCAGCTAGGCCCTTTCTAAGGGTCACTACTCCGTTAAAAGGAGACAAGGAAAACCGTGGGGGGTTATAATCCAGGCTGCTAGGTAGTATTACGGCAGTATTACGGCAGTAAAACGGTAAGTAACCGCATGCTCCGCGGGCGATCGCCCTAGGGGTTAGGAGGGGCCGTATATTTACTCATTTGTTCGTTTATTCACAATCATTTATTCGTTAATATAAGGTCATCAATGCTTTCAATTGGGGGTCAGGGGATGTTATCAAATGCTGTGCATCCATGTTGGATCGTATAGGTGCCCAGTAGGGGAGTAGTAGTAGCTGTTATCGTAAAGGGGTACCATTAGCAGTGGTTTTCAAGATCTCACCATCCCATATGAAAACTTTTCACTACCGCCTACAGCACTTACAACCACTACCACTACCAGGTCTACCAGTACGCTGTACAACGTCTCTGCGTTGGCTCTGGGTCTAAACTTCAAAGACCCAGGTTCGTAGCCGTCACCACGTACAGGTGCAGAGTCCGTTTTCGACGGCCTATACAGTTTATATACATAGCTTAATAATATCTACTTTGCTATATATTATTACCGCTTATACTTACTCTAAATACTATGTTGCGTTAACCTTATATACTACCCTCTAAAATATAGAATAACTCTAAAGGCCCTATAATAGCCGCCGGCATTATATCCATACTCTAAAAATAATTAGTAGAGATATAGAAGTTCTTTATAGACACCCTTATATAAAACTAAGCCACTTTAACTTAATAATAAGCTAAATATAAAGTATAATATTAGCAAATAATTAAGGACCTTTAAGAAGAAGTCCATACCTTTAAAATGCCTATACTAGGGCCTTAGAACTAAACTCTATTTCTAGAGACAAATATATAAGATAAAAGTTCTAAACCTATAGTAGCTATTTACTCTAAACTAACTACTATACTATAACAATCTAAATAACTGCTAGACCCTCTTATATTTACTAGTAAATAATAAAAACTCTAATTATTTTTAAGCTAGCTTAAAAATAAGCTAACTAGTAATACTAACTATTACCTAACTAAAGCTAACTAACTTTACTACGCCCTAAGTTGACTAGAAGGAGATATAGCTAACCTTATTAAACTCCTTTAACCGAACTTAGTATAAAATCTAGTTATACTTCTTAAAGCTATATATGGTAACCTAAACCGCTAAGCTACTACTTAGAGAAAGATAAACTATATAGCTTAAGGAACGAAAATCTTCCTAGTATATTTCTCTAAATTTAACCGTTATATAAAAGAAACAGGCTAGAACAACTCAGTACTAATTAATAGCCTTATTAGGTCTTTAAGTAATAAACTGAAACCCCCTCTAATAGGCGTAGACTACTAGAAGCCCTTAACGCCTATATAAACGTTATTAATAAACGGTATGATAATATGCTACGCCTAATACTAAAGTTATAAGGGGACTTAGTAGACAGGTAGCTTATAAGGCACGATTATAGAAATGGGATAAATTGTAGAGGAAATAAATCCTTAAGGAGGTAAGGCCTCTAGGATTGTGGAGACTATATACTATAGGTACGTGCCTCCAGTACGTAACTAATGGATATTTAAGGGGTATCCGGGGGTTGTCCTAAGGGCAACCCAAGATAACCGCAATAATATCCCTTATATTACTCCCCCCCTTCTTACAGTTGGCCCCTAATTACTATTACCTTATAGTAGAGGGAAATTATATAGGCTTGTCCTAAAAGGGGTTTGGAGAGATATTGGTATACCGTTATATATTATCTATCTATCTATCCCCTGCTTTAAACTTCTAAAAACCTTAATAAGGAAAAAATATAACTAGAGAAAAAATATAAGGATTACTAAAAACCCTATTAGAAGCTTGCTAAAAGTATACTGGTAACTACCTAAGCTAATTTAAAGATTTTTATATAACTCTACTTTTAAGCCTTTATACCGGTCTATAATTAATTATAAATATTATAAGTAATTTGGTATTCCTAATTGTTTGTATTAACTTAATGATACAAGTGAGTCGTATCCAGGGGCACGAAATACGTGTAGTATTGTATGCTCATTTGGATAGTGACTGTTGATTCTATTGAAATAGACTACGTAGTCTATATACTGACGCGCCCTCTCCCTGATTAGTCAGCACTTTATAAACAAGTGGTTGGTGCGCCAAACGCGTAAGTACGCGTTTGGTACACCAGGTGCTATAATCATACACTAATATAGTTCTATAGAACCTTTTGGTATAGGATTTAATATATAGGGCCTTAGCTTACTGTTATCTTTAACTATTAGGATATAATCTATATCTATAATCCTTTTTTATAATCCCCTCCGTTACTAACATATTACTCCTATATTTACCCTTAAGCTATTATATACGGTTAGGTAATTAATTAGTTAATTAAAGAGACTTGTCTTTTAAGATTTAGTACGTATACTTTTAAATTTAGTAGTCCTATACTATATAGTTGGTATAGCTCTACTATCCAGTAAATAGGAGGGACATTTTACAATAGCACCTATAGCTATTATACGACTATTAAAAATATCTATAACGTTGTTCTTTAATACCATAGTATCGTTTAGGTATAATTTTAACATATATATATCTTTTATTAACGTCTTAATTGCCTTCCCCTAGTCGCGTAATTAGTTTTATAAGGAAGTAATAGCTAAATAGCTTATATGCATATTTTCTTCCTTCTAAATTGCGCTATTATAACCGAGTTATATTAGTAAAGTTATGGCTATTTACCGGAAGGGTATTAAAAGGTAAAGTATAGAAATACCTTACTTATTAAGCTGCTCCTTTTCCTTAACACCTTACTTCCTATTATTAACCTTTATCTAATTTTAGATATATCTTAATATATTATTAAGATTTTCTTCTTTTCTATTATTAATTTAATATACCTCTTTGTTCTTCTACTAACTACTTTTCTAAGCTAATTCCTTAGTATATTATAGCCCTACCGCTATATATAGAACTTTAACCTCCGCTAACCCGCAACTAGTGCTGGTTTTACCTAAATAACTTTACCTATACGTTCTTAAACGACCAGAAGTCTAATAAGAAAATTCTGGATACTTATAATAAAACTTACTATATAAGGTTTAATACTTTTAGTCCTTATAATTAATGTATACATACTAAGAGCGGTAGTTATATTAAGGTAAGCTTTCCTATTCTTAATAGGGTTCCATTACTAACTTTAAGCTTTAATAGCCTAGGCCTAAGTGACGACGTTCCTTTAATATTCTTAACTACTATATTGCCCGAGCTCTCTTTTATTCTAGTACCAATGCTAAATATTTAGGTTAAATTTAAGACTATACCACAGCCATTTATACCGCCTATAATTCTTAGTAAGCTAGTTAGTAATACATAATAAGGGAGCAAGGTTAGTATACTAAGGATAGGGTAAAGGATAGGGGTAATAAGAAGGTTGCTATTTACTATAAGGAGTTCGCGTATGCGTATTAGGTAGGTTACCCTTTAGGTACCTAGTAGATAGATAATTAACGGTTGCCATAGCAAGGTCTTAGTGGTTTTGGACTTTACCAACTAGCCAACGTCTCTATTTATTCTGGGCTTAAGTATATCTTTATTAACTATAAGCTTATACCTTAGGAGCTTTATTAATACTAGTTTAGACATAATATTAGTGCTAAGCATTTAAGAGTCTCTGCTCCTTTTATACCTTATTGGCCTACCCCTATTTTTATACCTACCTATACTTTTACTAAGGGTTCTAGGCCTTATTCCCATTAGCCATTACTTAGTAAGCTAATAGATACTAATCCTACACCTAAGGATAAGGCATTGTGGCTTTTAATTTAGGTATTTGGGATTGTTCTTATATATAGTAGCAATTAAAGATCTTAATTAATGTTTAGGAAGGTCTTATAAGGCATTTAGAGAGGTATAGGAATAGTATTTTTAATATAAGCTAATAAATAAGAATATAATTCTAGCAAAATACCCTGTTAATTTTATACTATATATGTAAAAAGGCTAAGGACCTATCTTGCCTTAGGCTATAGCCCTAATTAATCCTTATAGTTTCTGGAGTTTGTCCATTTTATATCCAATTTAACCTATTTCTCACTCTTTAGGGCTTTTTACGGCCTACCACGAGCTTTCTTTATAGGTTATAATAACACCATAGTATTAGAGCGCTTTCTGCGATTTGTAAATTACGGACCTTAGTCCTAATATTCTTTTAAAATATCTTTGTAATAATTAAGGTAATCCTCTAGTTTCTATATAGAGTCCTTAGCGGGCTAGCCTAGCTATTTAACTTTATATTAAAGCCTATTCTTAACAGACTTATAGCGTAGTATAGCTTTAACCTTATACCGCTCGCCTACTACTTTAGGGTGTTTAATTAGGCCTAAACAGAAGTTTTTTTTTTCAGTAATAGTCTATACTATAGCTCTAGTAGATTTATATAAAATACTAAATATATATAGGCTATAAATGGGGGTAGCTAGAGACGGTAGACTAGCTTACTAATTTAGTCCTTAATTTAAAAGGGACCTAGGTATCTTATATTAAGCTTCTTTAATAGTTAATAGGTCTTAATATTTATTAAATATAATAGAACCTTATCGCTTACGCCGAAATGCTTATTTTAGTATTTATACTTATACTAGAGTCTCTACTGCTCTTAAGCATCTTATAGGCTCTACTTTATATACTTCTATTACTCCTCCTATTCCTTAAGGTACCCTTATACTCTTTAGTAGATATTCTTAAACTTCTTAGTAGGGTCCTATAATTAATTATACGGCCTTAGCTAGTAATTGTTAGGTATACTATTAAACCTAAATAGTTAAACGCTATAGGCAATCTAGATTAGTATATACTTATATAAAGCGTATTGCTTTAAGTTATAGGCATATTTCGTATATGGAAGTAGCTTATACCAATTATCTTACTAGTAGTTTAAATATACTTATAGGTAAGACTCCAGTTCCTAGTTCTAGTGTTTTATTTACCCGTCTATCTATAAATAAAAAGCCATACTATAATAGTAGTCTATTTTTAAATAGAAGCATGGATCTAACCAGTACTGGCTTATAAAGATGCTACCCCTATTAGTAATAATAGAGTATAGTTAATCTACTTTAAGATAGTATTTCTCCTTAATTAAGTTTATAAGCGCTTATATATTAATTATCTTATTAATAGGAAGGTATTAAACGTACTTTAAAACCCTATTAATAAGTACCATGTTACGGGACACCTCCGTGACACCTTATACACGTCTACCTATTTCCACCTGTTTCCACTAACATAGTAAGAAGAGACCGACCCCGAGACAACAATCTAATAGCAATCTGCCAGCAATCTATGGCAATCTGACGGCAATCTGCCGCATTCTACTATATTCTGCCAAGTCTACTAAATCCTACTAAGTTCTGCCAGGACCACTACTTAAATCCTATTCTGCTCCATATATATATCAACCAAGCAACCAAACTAATAATATATACCCTTTCTTCCCATTTCCTTACCTTCTCTCCTTACGCAACGTCTTAACCTTATTATACAGTTTATATATATAGCTTAATAATATCTACTTCGCTATATATTATTACCACTTATACTTACTCTATAACACTACATTATATTAAAACCTTAAAAACCTATATTCTACTCTACCCCATTTAAAATACAGAACAACCTTAAAGCCCCTATAACAACCGCTAACATTATATTTGCACTTTAGGAACAATTAGTAGATATATAAAAGTCCTTTATAGACGCCCTTATATAAAACTAAGCTACTATAGCTTAACAGCAAGCTAAATAAGAAGCAAAGCACTAGAAAATAATTAAGGCCCTCCAAAAAGAAATCTGTACCCTTAAAACGCCTACGCTAAGCCCTTAAGACTAATTGCTATTACTAAAAGCCAATACACGAAACGCGAGCCCTAAACTAGCAATAGTTATCCCACTGGTAGAACTAACTACTGCATTATAATAATCTAAAAAACTACTAGACCCTTTAGTATTTACTAGCAAACAATAAAAGTTTTAGTTATTTTTAAGCCGGCTTAAGAATAAGCTAACTGGTAATGCTAACTATTACCTAACTAAAGCCAACCAACTCTACTATGCCCTAAGTTAACTAGGAGAAGATATAGCTAACCTTATTAAACCTTTTCAGCCAAACTCAGTATAAAGCCTAGTTGTACTTCTTAAAGCTATATACAGTAACCTAAACCACCAAGCTACCGCTTAAAGAAAGATAAACCATATAACTTAAGAAAAGAAAAGTTTCCTAATATACTTCTCCAAATTTAATTGTTACGTAAAGAAAATAGATTAGAATAACTCCGTACTAGTTAACAGCCTTATTAAATCTCTAAGCCCTAAACTAAAAACCTCCCTAATTAGTATAGACCTACTAAGAGCCCTTAACACCTGCGTAAATGCTATTAATAAATAGTATAATAATATACTACGCCTAATACTAAAGTCCGCTCCTTAATATAATATAACAACCCCATAAATATCTACTAAGTTATTATCCTAGCCCAAGCAGCCTAACACCATAAATATTAACACTAGGACCCTAGGATATGCCCCACTAGGGTCCTCTAAATAAGAATAACGCACCAAACTAGGCCTCTACTTTAAGTATAAAAGTAGCTCCCACTTCTCTAACTACTACTCCACCCCCTTCTAAAAAGATCTATAAATAGTTAACGCTAGCAGCCATTTACCGCACTAATCTTCTAACTACTAACCTTAATCTTTATCTGGCTCCAACTTTATATCTAGTAAGCACTACTTATAAAAACAAAGTTATAACTAATATTCTAGAGGAACCCCTTCCTGCTTACTACCAAAAGGCATATCTTAGAGTTAAGTCGCTCTCTAAGATAGCTATATTATAGGATCTCGTTAAATATATTAGATATAGTAAACCCTAACTCTTAGGATTATAGTATAACCGTTAACTGCTGTCTTTAGCAGAAAGGTTAATAGGCTAATACTTAAGTCCTAATTAACACAAAAGCTAGCGGCATAAGATTTATTAATAAAATCTTTATATAAGACAATAGGTTTACCCTAACACCCCTTAACCAGCATATTAACATATTTAGATTTAATAGCAAACATACTATCTTAGGCTATATTACTTATATAGCGGCCCTAAGACTCTAATACCTAAACTATAAAGAATTAATTAAGCTCTTTATAACCACTCTAGGTTACCTAGTAATCCTTAAACAACTCTAGATAAAGCTATATAAGGTAACTATTAATTAGGACAACCTTAAGCTTCTATTTACCGCCTCCTATTGCAAGTAGAAGTGCCTTATAACTTCCTACTTAAACCCTAAACCAGAATCTAAAAAATCCACTAGGATCTATTAGTCCAAAAATTCCACTAATATCCACCCCACACCTAAGAATTCCACTAAATTCCACTAAGAACCTAGAAGTTATACTAAACTATATAAACCGACCCTAACTATTATACCGCCCTGAACTAAGTAGAAGTCCAAGCTTAATATATAAAGGTACTAAAAGAACTGGTATTCTACCATAAAAAGGATACTTAAAGAACCCAAACCTAAATCTAATACTAACTCTATACCTAACACCAAACCTAAACCTAAATAAGAAACTATATAAAAAACTAAGAATAATCTAAGCTTGCTTAACACCTTAGACATCTATATAATTAGAGCTACCCCGTTAGCATAACTTACCAGGAAACCTAAATATACAATCTTCGCCGTTATAATAGCTAATATTAAAAAGGCCCTAGTACCAAAGAAGCATACTAACCCTGCTATAAAAGTACTAGTATGCCACCATAAGCACCTGGAGGTATTTTTATAAAAGAAAGCTAACAAGTTAGTAGAACACCAACCATATAACTACAAGATTGTACTTAAAGAAGGAAAATAGCCAGAATTTAAACCCCTATACAGAATGTCCTAAAACGAACTTAAAGTACTATAAAAGTACTTAGACAAGTACCTGAGTAAAGGATTTATTAGAGCAAGCTCTTTACCTATAGCTATACCTATAATCTTCATTAAGAAACCTAGTGGCGGTCTATACTTCTATATAGACTACCAAGCTCTTAACACTATTACTATTAAAAATTGGTACCCGCTCCTATTAATTTAAAAAAACACTAAACTAATTAAGTAAGGCTTACTACTATATGAAACTTAACCTTATCTACACATTTAACTGCCTCTATATTATAAAAGGAGATAAATAGCTTACCGCATTCCGTACTAGATACGGACTATTTAAATACTTAGTAACGCCATTTAGCCTTATAAATGCCCCAAGTTCGTTCTAACACTTTATAAATAACACCCTATAACCTTATCTAGACGTTTTCTATACTGCTTATATTAACAATATCTTAGTATACAGCAATAACCTAACTAAATATAAGAAATACGTTGACCTTATCTTAAAAGCCCTATATAGAGCTAGCTTATAATTAGATATAGATAAGTACAAGTTTTATAAAATAGAAGTCCTATACCTTAGACTTATTATTTCTATAAACAGCATATAAATAGACCTAAAGAAGATTAAAGTAATTATAAATTAGTAAGAACCTAAAAATATTAAGGACGTAAGAGCCTTTATAGGATTTACTAACTTCTACTAACAGTTTATTAACAACTTCTCCGCTCTGGTTTCACCCCTTATAGCTCTAACCTAAAAGAATAAAGCCTCTATCTTTAATAAGGAATATAAAAAGCCATTTACTTATCTAAAAGTTATATTTACTACCGTACCTATACTCTAATACTTTAACCTAAACTAAAAGAGTGTTATAGAAGCTAATTTATCCAACTATATTACTAAAGGCATTCTGTCTTAGTATAATGGGAAAGGAGTACTATACCCTATAGCATACTTCTTAAAATAACTAAGCCTAGCTAAATATAACTACGAGATCTATAATAAGGAATTATTAGCTATTATTAGGTGTTTTAAACAATAGTAACCTAAACTAAAAGGTATTGGATTTCTAATTAAGGTTTTTAGCAACTATAAGAATCTACAGTACTTTACAACTATAAAATAGCTAAGTTATTATTAAGCCCGCTAGTTAGAATATCTATCTTATTTCTAATTCTTAATTATATACCGCCTAGGCGTTTAAGGTTAAAAACCTAATGCCCTAACTTAACATTTATAAGATATACCAGTATAGGAAGAAGCGCGTGCCTACTATAATTAAACCTTACTTCGCCCTAAGCTATTTAACCCTCCTATTAAAAACGTTATAATACACGTACTTAAAATAACTAATTAATTAATTAAATAGATAATAGTTAACAAATACCTAAATAATAAGTTTATCTAAGAAATGCTTAAGCTAATTTAAAACGGCATTAAACGCTCTAAAAGGATTTCTCTAAGTAAATATAAAGCTTATAGAGACTGCTTATACTACTAGAGCCCTCTAGTTATACCTAACCATAATAAACTTAAGCTTAAGCTCCTTAAACATATATATAATCTACTAGTAGCCAGCTACCTAGGCTAAGGAAAAACCCTAGAACTCCTTTAATAAGAATACTATTAGCCAAATATATATAATATAATAAGAAGGTATGTCTTTAGCTACTATACCTGCTGATAAGCCAAAGCTTTATATAAAACATATAACAGCTTTCTAAAGCTACTACCTGTTCCGAACCAAAGATAAAAGGACATCTTAATTAACTTTATTATTAAGCTCCCTATAAGTAAAGGGTATATAAACATTATAGTAGTTAAAGACCAACTATCTAAGATAAAACACTTAATCACCTGCCCTAATATATTAGCATCTACTATTGCCTAATTATTCCTAGATTATATATAGAAACTCTATAGACTTCCTAAAACAATCGTCTCTAATAGAGGTAGATAGTTTATCTCTATATTCTAAAAAGAACTAACTACCCAACTCTATATTAAAGCACTATTATCTATAGTATACTACCTAAAAACGGATGGTTAAACGGAATGTGTAAATACTATAATAGAACAGTATATTTGGATATACATATTATATTTATAGGACGACTAAATAAACTGGCTTGTATTTACTAAGTTTACTATAAACAACTCGATTTTAAAAACTATAAAGGTCTCCCCATTCCTAGCTAACTTTGGCTAGCACCTATAAATAGGTTTTAAACCCTTTAGTAATATCCCTTACCCTATTTATTATACCTTATAGGTTATAAAAGCAAATAAATTTATAAAGAAGATAGAAGAACTATAAGAGTTCCTTACTAATAAAATAATATAGGCCCAATCTGTTTATAAAGCCGTAGTAAATAAAAACTAAACCCTAGCACTAGCTTACTAAATTAGTAACTTTATCTAGCTAAATATAAGAAATCTAAACATAAAATAACCTACTAAGAAACTTAATTAGAAGAACACCAGCCCTTATAAGGTTAAGAGAGTTATCTTTCCTTATACCTACTAACTAAAGCTCCCTAATACAGTTAAAATCCACCCTATATTCTATACGTCAGTTCTCTATCCTACTACCCCTATATTAGACGCCCTACTTAGACAGATTTAAAACCCTTCCCCACCAGTTAAAGTAGATAGTAAAGATAAGTATCTTATTAAAAGAATTAACAATATTAAGTATAACAAACAAAAACGCCAATATATATATCTTACAAAATGGAGAGGCTTTTATAAGCCTATATATGAACCTGTTAACTCTATAGGACTTACATAAGCTATAAAAGACTTTTATAAACCCTACCTAGAACTACCATAGCCCTATTTTACAGAAGCTTAAGTTTAAAGGGGGGTACTATTATAGGACACCTCCATAATACCTTATACATATCCACCTATTTCTACCTATTTCCACTAATATAGTAAGAAGAGACCAACCCTAAGATAATAATCCAATAGCAATCTACTGGCAATCTACGGCAATCTAACGGCAATCTACTACATTCTGCTATATTCTACTAAGTTCTGCCAGGACCACTACTTAAATCCTATTCTGCTTTATATATGTGTTAACCAAGCAACCAAACTAATAATATATACCCTTTCTTCCCGTTTCCTTACCTTTTCTCCTTACGCAACGTCTTAACCTTATTACACAGTTTATATATATAGCTTAATAATATCTACTTCGCTATATATTATTACCACTTATACTCACTCCGTGACATACCAGAACTAAATTATATATTTATTCTTACTTATCCTTAAATAGCGGAAGATCTATAATAAAATTTATGGCGTAATATTACTATAGTTTGCTAACAGGGGGAACCAATTTAAGTAAACCCTATAGCTTATGCCTTTAGATTTTATATACTTAATACTTCTTATAGTAGCTAATATACTCCTTTACTTCCTAATTAAGCTTTAGCTAATAGTATTTATATTAAAGTAATTCTACTATCTTAGCTTAACTATAGTGGCCGCCTATAACGGGACTAGCCTAGTTATAGTAGGAATGTCTTAGTGAAACACTTAATAGATGAATTCCGACGCTTTAATTAGTTTAATCAAATTCTACTAAAATCCGTTAAAGACCGCGTACGCATATACGCACGCATTAACCACCAAAACCCCTAACTGTTTAATTATAAAATTCTTTTATTATTCCTTTCTCTTCTTTATATAACGTCTTGTACTCTGCAAGAGCTATATACCCTTAGATTTAGATAGAATTTATATTATTCCTTTAAATCTTCCCTAAAGTCTCTTCGCGCCCTTATATTATGTTATATTAAAACAACTACTATTAAAATGGCAAATAAACCTAAATCCCTTTTAATAATCACGAGTATTATATCCCTAGTTAGGGAACAGTTAACTATAATGCAATAGTCCTTTATAGATGCCTTAGCTTAGCAGCGAGCTGCACTAGAAGCCGAGTATTAGCAATTAATAGAAGTACTCCACAAAGAACTTTATAATGCTAAGGCATATATATTAGAGACCCTAATAGCAATACCTATAAATAAAAATAAAATAATGGTATCTGAATCTAACTTATTAAATACGAACACTAAACTAGTAATAGTAGCTTAATCTATACATGTAATAAACCTAGTACCTATTACAAAATCTAAAAGGCTCCCTAATCCTCTAATATTTAATGGAAATTAAAATAACCTACGTCCCTTTATAACTAAGTTCCATTTTAAGCTTTTAATAAACTCTAACTAATACCCTACTAAAGCTAGCAAGGTTAGCTATAGAATATCTTATTTAAGTAAGGATGCTATATAAACCATAGATCTATTCTTCTGTAATAGCACCTTTATTAATTTTAAAATCTTTATCTTCCCATTAGAATAAATGTATAATAACACCAGCTGTAAATATACAGCTATTACCAAACTTAAAAACCTATAATAATGGAACCGGGACTTTACCAGCTTCTTTTTGGAATTTTTAGGCCTAGTTAGCGAACTAAATTAAAATAAAGCCGCTAGAGTCGCTGCTCTTTAACAAGCTATTTTAGATAAAATTAAAGCCTAGTTAGTAGGTAGGGAACTACCGAAAACCCTATCTAAATTTGCTATAATATATTAATAAATTAATAAGGACCTTTAATATAACAAATAGACTTATTCTCTAAAGTTAACTATACCTTATATTTAAAATACTATAAAACTAGTATATACTCTAAAGCGCAATCAGTCTCTAAAACCTAAAAGCCCTATATACAACTCTATAGACATTAATGCCGCTTAATTCTATGCACCCTTGGGAATCAATAAATAAAGAACTTAAGCCATAAATGGAGAATGCTTTAGATGCAGTAAAAAAGGATATATTTAAAAGTATTGCCAAACTTACCCCTTTAAAAAGGTCTGCTGTAGTTCCTCCCATTTCTTAAATCATACTTATTCCTTAGGTTATACTTATTCCTTAAATTATACCCACTCTATAAATTATACTTAGACGCTATAAAGTACCTTGCTTTTAATTAACTCGGAAAATAAATTGTTCTAAGGCTAAGTCGCGCCTTAAGATAAAAAATAGAAGAGTATAAGTATCTAGGCTCTTTTAGTGCTAATACACAATATAACTCCCTTAATGTACTTAGCAAAATTTAAATACTTAGTAAATAAAAGGAAGTATAAATCCTTATAGACAGCGGAGCTACTAGTATAGGCTTTATTAATATAAACTATGCAAAAACTTAACGCCTAAATTTAAAGAAATTTAATAAGCCCTAAGGCCTGTAAGGCTTTAATGGTAAACCCTTAATATATAGTAAACTAACGCACTATACTCTTATAAAATTGCGGATAGGCAAATTCCTTAAATATATTTCCCTATTTATAACACCCTTAAAGTATTATAAGATAATACTTAGATATAAATAGCTAAAACAATATAACCCTTTAATTAGCTGGGTTAAATAAACACTAAAAGTTCCGTATAACTTACTGCTAAAGTTATTGCTTAAAAAACCATTTACCCTATAAACATGCACACAACTATTTAAATTTAACATAATATAAATTGCCCTTGCCACGAACCTTAAGCTAATATAATAAATCTATAACTGCCAATTATGGTAAAGAATGTAAAGATATTTTGTCGAAACCTCTTAAATTTTATATAATATAACGTAGTCTGTGGGCTAGTGGCCCACATTAAAACCTCACCAAAAATTAGAAAATTTATACTTTAATATCTTAACAACCACTTAATAATAAATTCTAATAATTTAGATTTAGACTTTTATATATACTCTGCAGCTTCTATTAAAGTTGCATAATAAATAGTTTGGTGGTTTTTAAGATATAGTAACTTGGCCTCATTTTGGCCCCTAAATTTTAATATCTTAAAAACTACTGAACTATTTACTATGTAACTTTAATAGAAGCTATAAAGTATATATAAAAGTCCAAATCTAAATTATTAGAATTTATTATTAAGTAGTTGTTGAGATATTAAAGTAATTCTTGGTAAGGTTTTAATGTGGGCCACTAGCCTACGTAGGCCACTAGCCCATAGACTACGTTAAGCCGCGCCTTTTATCTTATTAGTAAAAAGACAAAATTATAAAATCTTTGCTATAACTATAGAAGATATTAAGAAAGCACTAGAACTAAAATAATATCCTAATCCTTAACCTCTTATACCTAAAGAGTACTATAATCTAATTATAAGTTTAAAAAATAATTTATAGACTAACTAGCCCTAAACTAAGATAAGCACAATTTTAAGATAGAACTTAAGCCTAGTATAACACTAAAGTTTAGTCCGCTATATGGTATATTATAAGAGGAACTACTTATAATGCGATAATACCTTAACAAGTATCTAGAAAAAGGATTTATTTGCCCTAATTAATCTCTATTTACCTTATCTATATTATTTATTAAAAAGCCAGGAGGAGGCTTAAGATTCTATATTAATTATTAAGCTTTAAATGTAATTATAATTTAAAACTAATATCTAATTCCCTTAATTTAAGAAACACTTAACTATTTAGTAAAGTCATAGTACTTTATAAAGCTTAATATAGTTACCTCCTTTAACAAAATCCATATATATAAAGGAGATAAGAAGTATATAGCTTTTTGCATATAATAGGGACTTTTTAAATACCTAGTAATGCTATTTAGCATAAAGAACGGTCCCAGTATATTTTAGCAATATATTAATAATACGCTTCGTAAATTTCTTAATATATTTATTACTGCGTATATTAACAATATCTTAATCTACTCGTCCTTGCTTTTAGGATATTAAAAACATATTAGAATAGTCCTTAAATGCCTATAAGATGTAGGCCTATAATACAATATTAAAAAATGCAAGTTCTACAAATCTAAGGTTACGTACTTAGGCTTAATTATATTTTATAACGGAATTAAAATAGACCCTAAGAAAGTTGCTATAATTATAAACTAGGAAAGCCCTAGTAATATATAAAACACTTAAGGATTTCTAGGATTTGTAAATTTTTATTATTAATTTATTAACCACTTCTTAGAAATTGCCTAGCTATTAATAATAATAATTCATTGCTTAATGTCCAATTTGGATCCTGTAACGGAACCTTATAGTAGTAACTACGGTGGGTCCTGTTATTAGGCTAGGTATATAGGTAAGAACAATTTAATAACATAATAATAACTAGTGGAGTAGTTGCCTAATAGATTAACTTTAATTATATTCTAAGATTTACTATAAAGAGAGAACTACCTAGGTAGGGACTGTGGTCCTTTAAATATATAACCATATGCCTAAGAAATCCCTTTGCTTTGTAAGGTATATATGCTCTATCTACTCCGTTATAGATTATATAGATTATATAGATTATATCACATGACCTTAGCTACTATTCCTTATTATATAGTTCTACCAGATCTATCCTAGACCGTGCCTATATTAACTAACTAGCTTCCACTAACTCCTCTCTAAGTAGTTATAATATTATACTTAAGCTGTCCGTAATACTATCTCCCTCCTCTTTATCTTCGTCCTTAAAGATTCCTAACATCTCCAAGTCGTCCACTAGAGGTATAATGTCCGTTTAATTAATCTAGTTAATATTCTTACTTATTATACCTAAAGCATTCTCTTTTTCTTCTACAGCTTGTCGGTCTTGTACTATTGCTGCAATATTGTTTCTAGGTAAGATAATGCCGTCTCCATGTTCTTGTTGTGTAAAAGAGGGGTTAGTCTATATTACGCTAGCGAGTCCTTTATCTCGGCAACCTTTCTCTTATTTAGAGTGCACTAAAGCAAACATTTAATCGTTCTATAACGTTCGCTTCGTCTCTAACGCTAAGTATACGCGTCCTATAACTCTTAACAGTCTTTAGGTTCCCTAAGTAATTTATTATAGGGTCTTATATTTAATCTACCGCTAAAAAACTTAACGGTAAGCTAGCCTCTATACTGCTCAAGGTTTAACGTGTCTTAAAAGAGTCTGCATATATTCTTAAAGCTTAGCGTCTAGCTTACGCCTATCTTTAACGCCTTAAACGTGTTTATAAGAAGGTTCGTTCTAAGGAGTGGAAACTTATTTAACAGGGTCTATTTAAGCTAGGTAATAAAAGAATGGACTTTTCTCCTGCGAGGGAAACAACTCTAAGTAGCTCGGCAATTGCTCCTCTTAGGTCCCCCTTAGGTAACTCGTTCTTTGGCGATTCTTTTTTATTAATGCTACCTAACCTGCTTTCCTTTAATACTCCTATACCTTTCCTATAGCGTTTCCTAGATTGCTTAGTAGTTTTTAGGTAGTCTTACTATAGCCTATCTACTTTACTTTATACCACGTTTTATTATCTACGTTCTTATGACTGATAATCTTTAAAACTTACTACTTATCTTCTTCTTGCCCTCTATACATGTCTGTTTTGTAGACTAGTGGTTTAATATCTCCGCGTGCTAGCTCTAGCATTGCAACGTGCTATATAGGGTAAATTTTTATTTTAGCTAGTAGGTTTAACTTGTATATAACCAATGAAATCCTTTGCATAATTTTAAAAAGTCCTAGTCTGACGTAGTCTAACTTCTTGCTTAGTTGTTAACTCTTGAAATTTTTATATAGTAGCTATACTTTATCTCCCTCCTTAAGATCTGGTCCCTCAGATCTCTTAGCATTATAGTACCTTTTTATTCACTCTTGTACTAGTTTAGCTGTTTCTTTAAGGTCTATATAAAGATTTATTAACATCTCCATTCTTTGTTTAGCTATGCTACTTGTCTTTTTTACTTAATATAGCGACAATGATATTCTCGGCTTATACCCGTAGTTTGCCTTAAATAGTAATGTTCCCATTCCTTCTTATGGTGTTATATTGTATGTAAACTATATAACTGGTAATAACAATACCTAATTATTTTGTGCGTGGTTAATATAATGTCTTAAATACTACTCTAGGGTCTAATTTAGTCTTTCCGTTTATCCGTCTATCTACGGATAATATGCTATAGAGGTTGCTGCGCGAACTCCCTATTCTGCTAGAAACACTTCCTAAAATACTGCTATAAATCTTAGATCCCTATCCGATATAATTTTATCTAGTGCTCTATATCTTGCTTATACTTCTTTTATATAGATTCTAGCAATATCCTCTACTAATATCTCTTCTATGCACACTATAAAGTATCCCTACTTTGTTAGCTTGTCTATTATTACTAAGATTGCGTTATAATCTTATCCTGTAATAGGATCTTTTAACTTTGGTAACTTAATAATAAAGTCCTATAATATAACTCCCTATAGTCTTTCTAGTATTTCGATAGGTTATAGCCCTCTGTATAGCTTATACCTCGTCGGTTTATTCCTTTAACAATCTAGATATTCTTTTATAACTTACCTTACTAGTCCCTAGATTTCTTAAATAATGTACTCTTTTTAAAGTCTTAACACTAGTCCTATAGACTCATTATATCCTTATATTATTCCCTTATAGAATTCTCTAACAAATTCTTCTACTATAGACTTAGGTATATACGTTGCTTCTTTATTTTTATATTACTCTAAGTTTAGATCTTCTATCTATGCTTCTTAGATCCTCTATATCTAATTACTTTCTAGTAATTTATAGATCTAACTTTCCTTAGTTGCTATAATCTTTGGATAATTATACCTAATTAACCTGTCTTAATTTTTTTGCAATAAAGCTCCTAATAGCTTTTTATTATTCTATAGTTTAGCTTTCCTACTTAAAGCGTCTGCTTGTGCATTGTCTATACCCTTAGTATACTGAATCTTAAAATAGTATTCTGTAAGCATTTCCGCCTATCTAACCTATCTTTAGTTAAGTTCCTTTATTATTAGGAATCCTATAAGGTTCTTATAGTCCGTTTTAACTATAAACAGTTTCTCTATGCCTTGTAAGAATGCTCTCCATTTCTTAAGTGCTGTAACTATGCCTAGCAACTCTTTGTTGTAAATATTGTAGTTTAACTCTAGTGATATCATCTTTTAACTATAGTACGCTATTGGGTGCTATATGTTCTGATATTTCTGTAGTAAATATACTCCTAGTGTAAAGTTTAATGCATCTATCTTAACAACCGTGTCTAACTTTGGTTAATAGATCTTGAGGATTAGTTCTTAGGTGAACAACTCTTTAAGTTCCTAGAACAGCTTTTTCTGCTTACTTTCCTAAACCCACGGTTCCTCCTTCTTTATTAATTAAGTAAATAGCTTAATACTCTTTAACCATTGTGCTATGAACCTTCTATAGTAATTGCAAAACCCTAAAAACAATCTTAACTACGTAATATTCTCTAGTTCTTACTAACTTACTATAGCTTTAACTTTCTTCACGTCTATACTAATTTTTTCTAGTTTAATAATAAATTCTATAAAATCGGTCTTCCTTATAAAGAACTTATATTTCTTAATTGCTACTAGCATCTGTTCTTCTTATAGCCTCTTTAAGACCCACTTAATATATTCTCTATATTCTTTTTTACTCTCTAAGTAGATAATAATATTGTTAAGATATGCCATAACAAATTTATTAAGGTATTCTTCTAATATACTATTAATTCGCTTTTGGAATGTTACTAGTGCATTTATAAGCCTAAATTGTATAACTAATGGTTTATATAGTCCTTTCTTTAATCTAAAAGCTGCCTTTTATTTGTTACCTTCCTTAATTCTAATCTAATGGTACGCCTACCTTAGATCTATCTTTATAAAGATCTTTACATTACCTATCCTGTCTTGGATTTCGCTAATTAAGGGTAAAGGATACCTATCCTTTCTGGTAATGCTGTTTAACTGTCTATAGTTTCTATACATCCTAAGTTTTCCATTTTTCTTTAGGATAAATAATACTAGATATCCTGCTAATAACCGCGATGGTCTAATATATCCCTTTTATAAGTTTTCTTAGATAAACTCCTTAAGCGCCACTAACTCTGTTTTAGTAAGCTTATAGATTGGAAAGAACTTTGGACTTATTCCCTTTTTTAACTCTATCTTATGGTCCTATGCTGCATATTCTAACAGCCTTTTACTTTCTAGTGACTATAACTTTTTACCATACTTATGGTATCTCTTTAGTATATGACTTAAGCCTTGCTTAGTCTCCTCGTATGTCGCTCTAACTTAGTACTATACCAACTTGGTTTGTTGTCACACTTTATATTGTTAAGTATTCTTAATATTAATCTGACCTGTAACCTAATCGATCTTTAGATTATACTTCTATAACTAAGGCATTCCTAATATCGCCTTATCCTGTCCTAATGGTAGGATATTAAAAGACATCTTTACTAGTTTCCCTTTAATAGTTAACTGAATAGGTCCTGTTTTAAGATTAATAATGCCTCTTTTATAAGCTATCTAATCTCCTAAAATCGTTATAAGTAGATATGGGTGTTCTTTTTGTCTGTATAGTAACCCTATCCTTTCTACTACCTTTGGTGATATATAGTTCCTTATTGCTCCACTATCTACTAATGCTTCGAACTGTTGATCTTGCCACTTAACTTATAAGTTTAGGTGTTATCCTTAAACTCCTTTAAGGGTCTAAGGCTCTACTACTAGTTCCCTCTAGTCTTATAGGCCTCCCTTTTTTCTAACTGTTGGCTGCTAGATCCTATTTATACTTGGTCTACTTTTGGCCAATACTTAGTTTACTTCTTTTCTTCTATATGCTATAGATAAGTGCTCTCTGGGTAGTCCCACCACTATTATCTATCTAGGTACTCTTTTGTAAGGAATCTTCTAGGTTAAAGTGTTAGGTCCCCTTAACTCTATACTTCTACTAGGTGCTATCTATATATGTACTTAGCGTTTTTAAACCGCTTTTCTTCTAGTGCCTAATATATCCTTATTAGGTATTTCCGGTTCTTATCTTTTGGTGCTCTATGTATATTATACGTGTTATCTACACAAGCTATCTATAATAGTGTATAATACGCCTAGTGACTTAGGTTAACTTTTAGTTCGTCTTTATTTTTAAGTTTAAACCTTTAGTTTGCTAACCTTGCTATTAGTCTTTTACTTGCGGGTACTAAGATTTATCTTTTACTTCTCTAGTCCCTGGATCCCTCTTTTAGGTTCCTTAATATTATAATTAATGCTCCTTTAATATAACTCATGCGTTTTTCCGTAATAGGTTAGTCTTGGACTACTTTTTTATCTAGCTATATATAAAAGTCTTCCTATTTGTTGTTATATTATTGCCTATACCACTTTCCGTATAACTGGTTTAGTGTGTATGGTCTATCTATAAGAAAGTACCTTGTTATCGCTGCATTGTAACATCCTTTGGTATATCTTTCTTTAAATCTACTTAGAATGTCTAGATCCTCTTCTTGTTCCAATTTATCCAACTACTTTACTTTAGGTGTCCCTATACTAGGCCTATTGGTAACTCTTTGTATAGGTGCTCTGTCCCTTATACGACCTGGTATAGCTGATCTCTTATTTAGCTTTTGCTCTTGCTATGCGATAATTCTTTATCTAAACTTATCTATAGTTTCTTGTTTTCTGCGTCTTGCAGCTGGATTTTTGAAGTCGTCTTGCTTTCTAATCTTAGTATTAACTTTTTAATCTTTAGGCTGAACACTATATTTACCTAGAACTGCTATAGTCCTTACTTATTTCTTAAAATCTTGGCTTCTTAATAACGTTCTTATTTGTTCCCCAAACTTGTGGTTTTTAAACTTGCGTCCTATACTTATTTGCTAACTACTAAACTGAGTTGCTGCTCTTTCCTATTGGTTTTTATCTGTTGTGGGTTCCTAAGCTGTTCTTATTATATCTTATAAGTCTAGAGCCTTCCTTATCTTATTGTAAGAATCTTGGACCTATGGCCCTTTATCTTTATTAAGTAATAAGCTAGTACTAGCAGTTATCTACTTGCTTAGTTTCTTTTAAACATTACTCCTATTGTCTTATAAAGCGATGGAAATTATATCTAATGGTATTATAACGCCCGTTACTAAACTCTATTCTGTAATAGTCTTAGTCTTAGCTTCTATTTTAACTTCTTTAAGGTCTATATGCTCCTAGTAAGCTGCCTTTATTGCCTTATTATTAGTAAATGCTTTGCCTATATTAAATTTATTGTTCTTAATATCTAATCTGCGAGCTGGTTCGTTGGTTCCTCTAAACTTAGATAGTAATAGCTCCTATAGCTAATAGTTTATGCCGTACTTAGCATCCTTATAAATTTGGCATGCGTTATTATAACAAAACGCAAAACTGTTAATTGAACACTCTTTTATTCCTTATAGTGCACCTTTATCCCTCTATATGTATATGTCTCCTGCTGGTCTGGTTTCTTTTACCATATAGTTACTCTAACCACCTTTATAGTCTCTGGCGAAATAACCCTTTTTTCCATAATTTATGCAAGCTCCATCTCTAAACCACTGATTTTGTTATGGAGTCCGCCTAAACATCTTCTACTGCTAAGATCCCTAGTTTAGCCCCTGCTCCTTAGTCCTATAATTACTTAATTCTTAACCTCTGGGTTTTTATAGTTTCTTTATCTATCTCTTGGATTCTTTGGTACCGCTTAGGTCTATTAGCTTTGCGCCATTTTATAGTTTTTAGCTCTATATTTGCCAATACGTGCTCTACGCCTTATACAACTATGGAACTCTATCTTGCCCTTTCTTAGCTTGTTCCCTTTAATAGATCCTATTATTAATCTTTATTAACTAATCTATTAACTCTCTTAGAGTATCTGTATCTTCTATTAGGATAATTATGTCCTAGACTTTAGCCTTAAGTCCCTATTTATATTATGCTATAAGCGCCCTGTCGTTCCACTCGACCTATATGGCTAGTGTTTAAAACTATGTTGTATACTCTATTACTAAGGTTCGTTGTACTAGGTTCTAAAGCTTTTGTTTTGCTATAGTTATAGCCTCTAGGTCTCTAAATATCTGTATTAACTGTTCTGCGAACCCGTTCTAACTAGTAAATATATACCGTACATCCTAGTTAGTAGTTGTTATGCCACTAGCTTATATTTTAGTAAAATAAGGTTTAAATTACTTAAGTGCTTGTCCTATTAGAAACAATCCTGCGTACGCTACTTAGTCCAATAATGTTGCCAACTTTGCTCCCTCCTGTATAACCTTAAAATGCATCTGCGTAAGAAATCCTTTAAGCCTTAACTTCTCTCCTAAGAACCGTTTAATTGAAGGTAACTTAATCTTTACTGCTCTAATTCCATTAATACGTTCCTTAAGTACTCTACTATTATCCTATAAGCGATTAACCATTTCCTGTAACTAACCTCGCGTAACCATCTAAGAATCTGTGTCTGCTATACTAGTATCTCCGCCTGAGGTAGTAGCTGCTGTCGATAATATTGTAACTGGTGCTTTAGGTGGCATATTGTTTAACCTTATTTAATACTATAACCTTAGTAGTGAATGTATAACGGAACCTTATAGCAGTAACTACGGTGGGTCCTGTTATTAGGCTAGGTATATAGGTAAGAACAATTTAATAATATAATAATAACTAGTAAAGTGGTTGCCTAATAGATTAACTCTAATTATATTCTAAGATTTACTATGAAGAGAGAACTACCTAGGTAGGGACTGTGGTCCTTTAAATACACAACTATACGCCTAAGAAATTCCTTCGCTCTGTGAGGTATGTGTGCTCTGTCTGCTCTGTTATAGATTACACAGATTATACAGATTATATAGATTACATTACGTGACCTTAGCTACCATTTCTTATTATATGGTTCCACCGGATCCATCCTGGACCGTGCCTATATTAACTAACTAGCTTCCGCCGACTCCTCTCCAAGTAGTCGTAACATTGTACTTAAGCTGTCTGTAACAGATCCCTATTGGGCCTACGCGGACTACTCCTTATATACATATAGGGAAAAAACTCTATATAAGAAAACCCCGTAATCCATCTCCCTGCCTTTTAGGACTCGCCTATATAGCGTCTATAAGGTCGCCTGCACAGCGCCTGTAAAGCGCCTACGAGTTACCTATAGTGCTCTACTACCTTACTTTTTTAACCTCCTTAGGAACTACTGCTGCTATAATAAGCCTACGGACGCGCTAGTATTACGAACTTAACTCTACTACTATAGGGTTATTAGCGGGCGCCTAGTACTCGCCCCTTTGCCTTCTATTACTATTTCTTTTGCAACCTAGAACTGGTCTAGTACATTTTAGCTAATAAGCCACTAGGTAACCGCCTTAAGACCTTTTTATATTAAAAGCAGTGTATTATAGTTCTCTGTACTAGCTACTAAGAGCATTACTTCTTAGTTGGTATATAAGGGGCATAATAGTATTATATATTTTGGTGTCTGTCTTAGCTAGCTATATTTATATCTTAGGCTACCTACTAGGACGCCTACCTAGTAGAGCCAATCTTTTAGTCCTATTATTTCTATTCTTAGGAGTATTGCTATTATATTTTCTGCCTTTATTAGGCCTTCTTGGAGCCTTTAGGTATTTACCCCCTATAGCATTAACCACGCTATGGCCTAGGTTCCTCTTGCCTAAGATAGCCTCTGTACTTTTAACTTCTATACACCTCTCTAGTGTTGGTCCAACCAGTATTATATTGCGGTAGATGGTTTCCTAGTACTTTTTTATGCTCTACTTTAGCTCCTTTCTCTCTTTTACTATTGTCTTTACTGGTCTCTTATACGTCTCTCTTCCTCCTCTATATAAGCCTAGGCCCTAATATAGCACTATTCTTCTTCTGCTTTTTTTACCTGTTTCTCTAATATATCTTCCCTACTTTAGGGTTATTAGTTAGATCTCCTATGGGGCACCCTAAGGTCCCTCTATAGTTTGTTTAGGCGTGTCTTAATATACTTTATAACATTAGAGTTACGCTCCTTTTACGCCTTTTGTATTGCCGCGGCTTTAATATATAATTATAGGGGGGGGATATTAGCTTCCTTCTTAAGCAGTGCTATAGCCGTCCGCTTATACCTGCCTGTTATACTCTAGAGGTAGGCTGTTTGGACCTTTTGGAGTGGTTTAAGAAGTAATTTAGGGGGGCCTTTTTTGGTTTCTCCTATGGCCTAAACACTGGATTTATATATTATGGTTGGCTAGACAACTGCTATATATAGTAGGCGTGACCTCTAAAAGCATGGACCCTATATAGAATTAATAATTCCGGACATTATAATATACCGCGCTTGGCCCTTATAGGCCGCTTGTAATGCATATGCGCTCTACTAGAGCTTACTGTCTACCTATACTCCTAATACCCTTAGGCCTTGGCCCCTAAAGCCTTAGATATAGATTATATACTAGAGATCTATAGATTGGTTGCGTTTTCTTATAAAATGGATTAGCTGGTATTTCTCTGGTGAGAATTGGACTCTATATTGTTTTGCCTATTCTATATAGGTGTTATAGGCTTTCTTTAGTGTTCTATAGTTCTCTGCGGCCGTTAGCCCATATATAATTAGGTTTGTATTATTAATAAAGCCTATCCCCTAGGTCGCCCCTTTTTTAAAGAACTTAAGTAGGTTGCTTATAAAGAAAAGGAAGAGTATAGGCAAAAGGGATAATCCTTATAGTATTTCTGTTGTAACTATAATAGGGGGGCTCTAATATCTGTTAAAGACTAGCAATGTTTCTTTCTGGCCTATAACCCCTTAAATAAATTATATAATCCATTCTAGGAAGCCCTTTGCCTTAAGGATGTATAGGAGGCGTTTATAGGGTACGTTATTATAGGCACTACTAATATCTAGGCTAAGTATTAATACTATAAAGTCCCTTCGCATCGCCTATATAGATTTAATGGTGGTAGTGAGTAACGTAAGTGCTAATAGTGTTAAGCGGTTCTTTCTTGCCCCTATTTAACTTTGTGGTAGTAGGGCGTGTTCCTTAGCCGTATCTGCTATATAGTCCGCTATTACCCTTTCTAAGATCTTACTAAGGGTGTTTTTTAAAGTAATAGGGCGGTAGCTTCCTGGGATTAAGTAGTCTGCTTTGCTTTCTTTTTGTAGAATAACTGTTATTATAGATTTTCTAAGTCGCGGGTAGTAGCCTATAGTAAAGTATACTCTAGCTATATCTGTAAGCTAAGGTGCTATAAGTAGTTCACAGATCTTTAAGGCCTTATTTAGTATCCCATCTGGTCCTAGTGCTATATTATTTAAAAGGCGGCTAATAGTTCTGGCCATTTCCTCTATTGTTATGTTATTGTTAACCTATAGGCAAGTTACTGGTGTTTTACCTATAATGTTACTAAGGTCTGCTAGAGCTGGTTAGGGGAAGAACCTTTCTATAAGGATCTTTACCTTCTTATTATTGTTATTAGTGGCCTATAACTCCCCTGCTCTTTATAGGGGTGGTAGGTATAGGTCTTCTACTAGGCGCCCTACCTTTTTCTTTACCTATTTTGCTATGGCCTAAAGGCCCTTATTATAGGGGAGGCTTGGGTTAAAAGTATGCTTATTTATAAACTATCTCCAGTTGTTCCTTGCTTTTTTTTTAGGGTATTCTTTAACTAGTTTCTTGTGTCTTTATATTGTCTCTTGTCTTTAGGGTTATGGCTACTTATGTATTTCCTTTTTGCTTGTTATTGGCTAGCAATAAGAACCGCGCATTGTGCGGACTATGCGTGTTATATATGGGGGCCTAGTTATAAGACCGGGCAGTACTCTTCTAGCCTGTTTTTAATTGCTACCTAGATCCTTTTTAGTCTTTGGTTAATTTCCTTAGGGGTAGCTAGTAAGCCTTGCTTTTTTAGTATTGGGTGGATTTCTTCTAGGACTTAAAGTTGTTGTTTAACTGTATTAAGGAAGCTGTCTATCTTAAGCTTCCTTATTGCGTATCTTTTACTATTTAGTTGCGCCTTAATATCTAGGTCTAGCTATATCTGGATAGGGATATGGTCTAAGGCGAGTGCCTATTCTTCTTTAGGGTTGCATCTTTTAAGTCTCTAGTATAGGCCTTCATCCATAAATGTGAGGTTAATTGTACTTCTGGCGGAGCCTTATTACTAATTGCTCCTAGGGGGGTAGCTAGTTTAAGGCCCCAGATATCTATAGCTCTTAGTAGGCACTTTGCCTGTCGTTTAGCAGCAATATAGATACCCCCCTACCGCGGGTAGTGGAGGTTTATATCTCCTAATAGGATAGACTCCGTGCCTTTGGTTTCTAGTAAGCTTATTACTAATATAATATTCTCTATTTATGGGACCCCTTTAACCCTAGGGTTATATATATTAATAATTTATACTAGTCCCCTATATATCTGGATTATTATAACTGCAATATCTAGGTTAACTGCCTGCTATAACTGTGAGGACAGGCTAATAGCCTTGCTGATTATAAAGTATATGTATATAGCTGCTTTTGGTTTGTATAGGAGCTGGAATCCTTAGGGGCAGTATGTTGATTATATATAGGTATTATAATACGGCTCTTATATGGCAAGGATATAGTATTTCTCTAGGTCTAGACTGTCTAGTAGGGGCCTTATAAGACGGTGGTTTGTATTACCGCAGTTATACTATATAATAGATAGGTGGCGGACCCCCAGTGTAAGGGGGCAAGGTGCATCGAGACAGCTTCAAAGGAAATAAGATTCTATTGAGAGCTAAATTATATAGACCTTGCAAGTAACAAGACGTTCGGACAAGGAACAGAACAGATTCGGGTCAACGTGGTCAAGATATAGGGGTAGCCGTGGTACGTACACGTACGTGCACGTACTTCGAGAGGCTTCGATAGAATTCCACTGTCGTCGAGTGTTTCACCGAGACGTCCTTACTGTAATGGGATTACACCCAGCGAGGGTTTTTTATCTTTCTTTTATTCCTTGCTTCTTCTATTTCCACTTTTTTTAGGATTTTTAGAATTTCTATCTCTTGTGTCTGCACCCTAGTTGCTACTTATTTTAAGTTATATAGAGCTTTCTATTTCCGTGTCTTATGTTCCTACTAGCGCTTCTATATCTAAGTCTGTTATTGTCTCTAGATTTTCCCCTAATCTTACTAGTTAGCTATATGCCCTTTATAGGTTGGCTGTGAATGTTATATTTGCCGCGTTAAGTCTAATTTTTAATTATCCTGGTTTTAAGCTTGCTGTAGCTGTCTATAGGGGTCTTCCTATAGGCCGTCCTCTCCCTTATGTCCCCTGTGACCCTTATGTCCCTATTTAGTCTAGTAATATCGCGTGGCGTCGCTTCTGGCCCGTTAAGGCTTGGGATGGCTGGCCTAGCCCCCTAGTGTTAAAGGTAGAAAACGCTAGGAAGGTACCTGTATCCCCCTAGCTTATTGCCTGTTGTTTCTATTTGTATAATCTAGCGTGCAGTTATTCCCATAGCTATTAAGCCCTTGCCTTTTATCTTCTATATTTAATATAGTCTTCTCTTTCCTATACCTTATATATGCTTTAGTGGCAGTTTACGCATTTTGTTTAGTCTTGGTTTAAGCAATGTCTTATATTATAGGGGCCTATATAGTAGCCGCAGCACACCTGTGCTGCGTATATGGATTAGGTGTATCCCTATTATGCGTAGTAATAGCATTATTCTAGGCATAGTCTATAGTTATAGAGCCTTATGTTGTATATAAGGCCGTTTATAATTATTCCTTTTTAAATAAGGAGTTTTTACATTCCTAGTATAAGTGTACTAATAATAAGGGAGCTATATGTTTAACTAGCGTCTCCCTAGCGGGTCTCTAGCGACCCTTATGTCCTCTTATTATTTTTATTATTTACTTAGTTTACATTTTCCTATTAAAGTTATTAAATTTGGGTGATCTTAAGTCCTAGTATAAGGCGTTCCATTTGTCTTACTATCTCCTATATAATTACTATGTTGTCCGCCTGGCGTTCCTTTTCTACCCTAAGGCTTATGGGAACCGCTAGGACTTTAACTAGGTAATCCTTATAGAGTACTTTTATGCCAATATATTCTCCTAGCCTATTCCCTACCCTTATGGCTTATTCCTTTACCTATTAGTCCTTTAGGGTGACTCTAATATCTCCACTTTTAAGGTGTTAGACTATAATAGCGTTATAGACCTTTTTACGGATTTTTATAAGGACTTCTATTTCTAATTATCCCCTAAGCCCCTCTGCCTTTTCTATATTTGGTTATATTATAATTATATACCTAGTTGTTGTCTTAAGGGGGGTGGGTTCCCTATGCTATAAAAGCGCAGCTATGGCGGCCTAGGTGTGGTTCACTAGTAAAAAGGGGTTTTATTTGTTTTTAATTTTGCTTAGCCGTTAGAGGATTTAATTAAGGGTTCGCTAGAGGGGCGCCTAAGGTTCACTAGACTAGCGGAGCCATTCTACTAGCTACGTTAGTTTGTTATAGCTAATGGTTACTCCCCTACAATTCTAGATACTAGACGCGTCCAATAGGCTTTATATTTTGTTAGATGCCTTCTTAATAGAGGTATTTCCGCTTTATAGTGTAGTATTCGCCCGTCTTTGTTATGGAGGGCTATTACTAGGCGTGGTTCTGGCGGTCGCGCGCGAGTGCAAACCACCATCGTTTAACGTGTGCCTCCCCTACGATATATATATCTCAGGGGGATTCTCTAGGTGTTTTTTAGGGATCTTTTGGTTGGTTTTGGTCTTTTAGGCTAGGTACAGCAAGAGCTTCTTTTAGATCAAGTCTTTCTTATTGCCTAGCTATTAATAAACCTAATAAGAAAGAATATAAAATTTAAATAGACTGCTAGACATAAATAAGCTTTTAATAACTTAAAATATCGCTTTATAACTACTCCAATTCTTACTTACTTTAACCCTAACCTTAAATATACTATTAAAATAGACTTATCTAATTATATGCTAGGGGGAGTGTTACTATAATATAATAAGAATGGTAAGCTATGTCTAGTAGCCTTTCTCTCCTAAAAACTTCCCCTACTAAATTAAACTATAAGATATATAATAAGGAACTGCTTGTAATTGTTAGATGCTTTAAACAATAGCGTCCTAAGCTTAAAGAATTATTATTCCTAATACGTATGTTAATGGACTATAAGAATCTGTAGAACTTTATAACTATAAAGCAATTAATATAGCGCTAAATTTATTAGGCCAAATATCTCTTATAATTTAACTTTAAGATTATATACTAACTAGGTAAACTTAATTAAAAGCCTAACATATTAATATAATCATTATAAGACCTACCTATAAATACTTTAGATAAATGGATTATAAGCCAATTATAGATTTTACTGCCCCCTAAACGTTTTAAAAAACTATATCCTATATTTTTAAACACAGAAATTAATAGAAATTAATTGGAAATTAATAAATGGAAAATAGAAATTAATAAGCTAATAGAATATAAATATAAGAACAATATATAGATAATAGATGTAATAAAAGCAATTTAAATAGGAAAATGATAGTATAAGGATATTATACTTGCTAAATGCGAAATTTAAAATAATTAATTATACTATTAATAGAAGATAGTAGTTCTAAATCCCAAACCTTTATAATTTAAAATACTTAAATTTATATATAACTTCTCTATAGTAGGGTATCCTGGCCATATAAAGACCTATAAGATTATTTAATAAGTATACTACTAGTCTATAATGCACAACTATATATAAAAATATATTTAAGTATGCAGGATGTATATATATAGAAAGACCTCTTATATAAAGAAGCAAGGAATATTTTAACTACTACTAATTCCGATATAAGATGGCGTAATATCTTAATTAACTTTATAGTTAACTTGCCTAATAGTAATAGGTTTATAAATATTATAGTAGTTATTAACTACCTTATAAAAATACGATATATAATTCCCATGGATTTAATTAATGCAATATTAGTAGCTAAATGTTTTATTAAGTACATCTTTAAGCTATACAGACTTCCTAACTTAATAATATCTAACTATAGAAGCTAGTTTATTTTAGACTTCTAGCAAGCTCTATATAAACAATTAAGTATTTAAATATAACTTTTAACTATATTTTATTTAAAGACAAATAGCCAAACTAAAATTATAAACGCGATTATAGAATAATACTTATAAATATACTGCTTCTACCTATAAAGCGACTGGGGAAAATGGCTGCCTTTAGCTGAGTTTACTGTAAATAATATAATAAATATATTAATAGGTGTAACACCATTCTATATAACCTATAGATAAGACCCTTAACTTAAATTTAAGCTATAACCTAATATTAATATAATAGGACCCATAAATAAACGGATCCAGTTAATTAACGCGCATAACTTTGCTAATTAAATAAAGTAGTTAATAGAACTATTATAAAGTAAATTAATATATACTTAAATGGTATAGAAATGGTATATAAATAAAGGACAAGCTCCTATATAGGACTTTAAGGAAGGTAATATAGTTTACCTAAATATACAAAACCTAAATACTTAATGGCCCTTAAAAAAACTGTTTGTACTAATTTAATAGCACGAGTGAGTCAGATCCAGGGGCACGAAATACGTATAGTATTGTATGCTCGTTTGGATAATGGTGACTGTCGATTATATAAAGCAGACTACGTGGTCTATATACTGATGCACCTCCCCCCTAATTAGTTAGTGCTTTATAAGTGCACCAGACGCGTAAGCGAGTGGTTAGTGCACCGAACGCGTAAACGCGTGCGTGGTGTACCAAACGCGAAAGCACGCAGTTAGTATAATAGGTGCTGTAATTATACACTGGCGGTACTTAAAAAATGAAACCACCTATATACAGCCTCCGTAATTGCTTTAATAAAACTATAAAACACAAAGGAAAATATATAAGAAATCTCCCCTGGGGTGCCGTCTAGGCTGCCTTCTAAACGGTGCTTCAAGCTAGCCGTAAGTCAGATCTTAAGGGCCGCCAAGGCGCTAGTGCTAAGCGAGCCAATGGCAATTTTCCATCCCGGGGATAGAAAATCGTGATTAGTTAATTTAACCACCCTATAGAATTCGGCAGGTTACGTAAGTCCACTAAGTTCCACCGCAGCTTTTCTACTATTTTCCACCTATACCATAACATGGGCAATTTTGCGGCAATTTGGGGCAATCTGCCTGTGCCGATTATTTAATAGCTTATGGTCCGTAGAATAGACCGTATAATGAACCGTACGGCCTTCCAATAGGCCGTAGACGTACCATAGGTGCTCCGTTAGTCTCATTCTACCCATTCTATAACCTTTAGGTTAAGCTTATTTATATCAATTAGGGTTTTAAGGGCTTAACATGGCTTTGCCTTAGTTATAGCGTCTACTAGGTTGTTTCTGCCGCTAATCTATTTAACCTCCGTAATCTCGCGTCATTCGTAGGCCTAACGTAAGCATATTAGGTCGACTATAAGCCTCTTCTCTTATATCGTACCTAGTTTGACTAGGCAGTTATAGAGGGACTTTAAATTGGTGCATAGAACTAGGGGTAACTGCTCCAACTGTAGGATCTTCTGGATTGTTAATTTGATTGCTGCTGCTATATTAAAGCTATAGGCTAATGTGTATAGTTTGGAAGCTAGTATACTACGGGTTACTTGTTTGCACTTAATTGAGGACCAGTATAATATATTTACGTCCTAATTGCGGTCCGTAAGTACAATTATAAAGCCGATTTGTAATAATAGGTCTTTATTATTAGCAAAGGATGCGTCCGTAAATACTAGTAGGCTAAGGGATTTTAGGTCTAGTGGTATAAAGGTAAGTCCCCTTGCTACATTATTAATTTGCTACTGAATGCGCTTATTAAGCTGCTTAACATTTTCCTCTTGCGGATCTATTGCCTAGGCCGCAAAGGATAAATCGTAGGCAGATCCGGGTTAATAGACTGTGGCAATATAGGCGCCTCTTGCGCGCTAGGCGACGTATTAGTCCTTTGTATTTACGGTCTTATGGGTCTCTCCGTAGGAGCTGGTAAGGTCTATAGGCTTTGCTGTAACGGACTTTAGGTTTTAAGCTTAGCGTTCCGAAGTCAGCTTAATTAGGTTGCCCTTTTGTATAATTAAGCCTCTATTAAACTTAATTGGAGTCTGCTCAGTTAACTGCTCTTATGGCTTTACTAAGAACTTCGCCTTTTATAGTTTAGTTTCTTTAGCGTCCGTAAAGGTCTGGTCTGCTAGAAAGAGGGTATCGTCTGTTTAGAGCCCGATAATACCAAAGCCGTTTAATGGGCTGTATAAGAGGCAGGGGTCGTAGGTCGACTATTCCATTTTAAGTTTACTAACGTAATGCTGGTAGTATGTCTTAAACCAATGGTTTCTAGCTTCCGGTACTCTGTATAGTGGTTTTACGACCCATAGGATTGTTTCTAGTTATAGGTTAAGCTCGCGGGGTGGTCGTATAAAGATATCCCTACTTAGGTAGGTATTAGACTGCATATAGGCTTATAAGATGTCCCGTAAGTAGAGGGCTACGGGTTTAGTTTACTATAGCCCCGGCGTAAGTGCAAGTATAATCCGTTAGCTAACTCGTTAAATTATAGGCGATTGTGTAAGGACTAAGTCCTTTCCTTAGTTGTTATAGGCTTATATAACAAGCCTTAATTTTTTAAAAGCTTTGTTAGTACCAGGGTGCTTAATTTTGTTAACAAAACGTAAGTTAAATATATGGACGCCTTGCGGAATGTCTTTCTCTATTATAACCGTAAAGACGCCCTTTTTAAGTAGTCCGTTAATCTCTTTATATTATAAGTCTATAAAAGAGGTTTCCTATACTAGAACTGATATATCTATAGGCGGAGATTACCTTACGGATATTCCTGCGGAGGTTAGGTAATTCTCTATTATGGGGTTCTTAGTTATGGGGTACTTTTAGGGGCGTCCTTAACCACGCTTTACGGCAGGTTTAGTAGGTTTAGTAGGTTCTTAGGGGACTTCTAGAGTAGGTAGGGGTGCTTCTATTTCGTCTGGTTTAGTAAGTGCTTCCGGTTTGTCTAGTTCAGCGGTTGCTTCTAGTTCGTCTAGTTTAACGTTATAGGTGTTTTCGGGCCGAAAGTAGGGTTTTACGGATGTGCTCCTAAAGCTGGTTGGGCTGCTAGGAAGTTATACGCAGTACGTTTCGTTTTCTACAGCTAGTAAATAATAGGGTCCGGTCTACTTGCCGCTTTTACGCCATATAAGGACTTTAGAGTTAAGTGGGAGGTCGTATACTAAGGTTGTATTAGGTCCGTTGCGGTAGTATAGGGCGTTATTAACAGTTTGTTTGGCCCGTAGTTTAACTATCTTGGCTATCGCCTTCTGTATTGTAGCCGCTCGTTCTATAATAGATGGGGTAAGGGGATCTAGGTTACTTATTCTTAGGTAGGCTCCGTAGACTAAGAGGGTAGGTACTAGTCCGTCTAAGCTAGCGGGTCATTAACGGCTTTTATGGCCATCTATAAGGCTAGTTCCTTTTAGATATCCTTGTACTTATCCGTAATAATCTAATAAGCTCTCCGTAAAGCTAGGTAAGCTCGCTTAATAAGTCCAATAGACTAATACGCCTTAACTAGAACAGCTTTTGTTAATATAGCCATGGCCGTAGTATACTACTAGAATTTCTTGCTGATAAAGTTCCTACTGGCGTCGTGGGTAATATACTGCAGGGGTCCGATGTATATGTTAATCTAGTAGGTCTGTAAGATATCCCAAGTATACTTTACGGATATATTTTGTAACTAACGGGCGGCTTAATAACGGGTTGCCTTATTAATTATACGTAGTACTAGGCTGCCGTTAATGTACATAATGTCTACGTATACTAAGTGGTTAAAGTTAAGATCCTTATAAAGGGTGAACTTAAATTAGCCTAGGGAACGTCCGTATTTCTAGTAATAGGAGCAGTATTTGGTTAGGTGGTTAATTGCCTTCCTATTAACGTTATTGTGTCTAGAGTGTTTAAGGACTCTATATAGCTTTTCGGCTAAGGGGTAGCCAAAACGGCGGTGTAGGCGGTGGATTTCCGTACTAGTAAGATAGCACGGGTTATTGTTAAAAGACTCTTAAATATAGGCCTATAAGGTCTCTCCCTATATAAGAAACGAGTGTCCGAATTGTTGTATAATTAGTAGGATAATATGCTTACTTTCTAGGGCAGTCGCGGGGCCAATTAGGGTGTCTGTAGTATTGTTATAGTATACCTATAGCCTATCTATGTCTATAAGGTAGAGTAGGAAAGGGGTATCCGTTTTTACTACGTGGAAGTTAACTAGTCTAATTAGAGTCTTAACTGCAACTGACCTAATTAATGCGGTTAAGCCGATGCTAAACTGGACGTTTATGGCCCCGGTTTGCGTAATATTGATATCTGTATTATTATTTGTGGTGGTCTTATATACAAGGTATTGTCCGTAGCCTATGGTAGACTTCTTTAAGGCACCTATATTAATTATAACGCTATAGAATTCCTTAGGGATATAGCGTTCTGTGGTAATATATGCAAATAGGTCCTGTTTGTGGTCCGTAACGTCTGTAACGCGTCTAGCAGGTGTACTTGTAGATTGGTTTTTGGGTGCAATTAAGTATATAAATAAGCGGTTGGCTAATACGGTTGTAATGTTAAAGGCTTAGCTGTCCGTAAAAGGTCCGAAAGTAGTTAGGAACGTCTCTAAGGTCTCCTATTTCTAGGCGTCTAAGTTAAAATTAATTATAAGGGCTTCTATTAACTTATTAGGGGGCTCCTTTTCTTCCTTTTCTTCGTATTTTAAGATAAACTGGTTAATCCGTTTATTAAATCTCTTCTTAGACCTATTACGTTCTTCCTAGGTATGCCTTATAGACTAATATCCTTCCTTACCGTATATGAAGCATTTTTGGCTTATTTATTTGTGGGGGTATGCTTTTATATAGAAGTTGCTACGGGGGTTATGAGTGGGACTTGGTTGGTACGGGTGCTACTATAGAAGGGTACGGTGTCCCTCAGATAGGAAGTCACAATGCTATCAGTCAGTCAGTCTGTCTGTCTGTCGGTCGGTCGGTCGGTCGGTCATAATCAGTCAAAAGTAATCAGTAAAGCAGTCTGTAAGAAAGGAAAGAAAAGAATGTATTCCGGTAGGTTTGTGTTCTCCAAGAAGGAGGGAAGCCGAAGGCTTAATATATACAGGAAAATGCCAAGACACTAAGCATGGGATATTTTACCCCACCATATACCTCCCCTACCAAGAACGTTGTCCCCTAACGTTCTATACCATAGAAGAATAGCCAAACGAAAGTAAAGCAAAAACAGAATAGAAAAAGGAAAGCACAAAATAGAACGTA
>Ga0307507_10002575_pt1 | contig 37562 bp, 14 predicted proteins | sample 7_EM_MG_FD_207223 | JGI IMG/M metagenome (GOLD analysis project Ga0307507, IMG submission 207223) | Populus trichocarpa ectomycorrhiza microbial communities from riparian zone in the Pacific Northwest, United States - 7_EM | ecosystem: Host-associated > Plants > Roots > Unclassified | place...
TTTAAATTATTAAAATTTATTATTAAGTGGTTGTTAAGATATTAAAGTGTGATTTTTCCATTTTTTGGTGTGTTTTTGAAGTGATCAGCTTACCCGTTTGACCAGCTCACCCGTGAAATACGTTAAGCTTAATGCCATTAACTTCTACCTTTAAGCCATCTAGATTACTGCTCTCCCATAGTATATAACTGCTATGCCTTAGAATGATATCCAATCATATTCTGTTCCCCACATAGCATTAGTAAAGATATTGTAACCAGTAGGTAACGTAAGCTTGCATAGAGGAAGGTAGACTGCTTAACTTAAGTAGGTAATTCCTGCTTCAAGAGTGCCGTTTAGATATCTTAGTAGCTGCTTATTTAAGCGGTAATATAATTCTCCTAGTGCTGCCATAAACCCAGCTAACTGACTAACAGCGTAGCTGGTATCAGGACGTATGTAGTTTAAGAGGTAGATTATAGAGCCAATGATCTACCAGTATACTGTCGCATCGTCGTACTTAAGGGGACTTTCGATATCCGCTTTTAGAACAGTGCCAGCTGGTATTAGTAGCTTAGCCAGATTGCAGCTGTCCATTTTTAGCCATTTAAGTAGCTTCTTGGTGTACATTGTCTAATATAGCTTAAGGGTTCGGTTCGTACGGTTTTAATTAATTTAAAAGCCTATAAATACTTCTATAGGACCTAGGTCTTTGCATCTCCATTCTCTTAAGATTCTTATCTTCGTGCTATTAAGGTATCGGCGCTTTCCTATAATCAGCATATCGTTAACAAATAGCAAGATATATACTTTATTTCCTATAAAGAGATTGGGGTTAGTATCAGCTGCTTTTAAACCTATGCTCTTAAAGAACTTCTTAACCATCTAAAACCATTCTCTTAGTGCCTACTTTAGGCCGTAAAGTAACTTATTTAGCTTCAAGTAGACGTCTTTTACGCCCTTAAGCTCAGGTTTGAAGTCTCTTAATAGGTTAGGAATCTACATGTAAATCTATTCTTGCAATGGCGGGTTTAAGAATGCAGTTTTGACGTTAATATGGTTGAGCTTAAGGTCCTCAGCTACCACCTTTGCTATTAGGAACCTGAAGGTGTTATATTATACAATAGACGTAAATGTCTTAAAATAATTGATGTTAGGGGTCTGCTTGTCTCCCTAAATACACAGTCTTGCCTTCTTGCGAATTACTTCTTCCTTAGTATTATACTTGTGCTTTAGAACTAGCTTGCTTAGGAGTAACAACCTTCCTTCTAGTACTCTCCCCCTTATAATGGTATAGGTGTGCATCCTCTTAAGTAAGAGGAATTCTTTAAAGATAGCTTTTATCCAGCCAGGAGCATCCTCCCTTAAGGCCTGATCTAACTCAATAGCGTCAAAAGGTGCTGTAGGTGCTCCTATAGAGGAAGTGTTCTTAGCTTCCAGGTAAACAGCTTTTATAGCTATTACTAACTAAACCACCGTATTGTTAAAAACCCTTATATTTAGTAACCTTCCAGACCTTATTCTCTGCGCATAAGGAATGCGTATTAATGTGCTTTATACAGGCGTCCCACCCTTAGCATTACCTTAATTTAAGCGTTCTACTTAATCTTAACCTAGGCTTTCTACTTAATTAGAGTAGCCCACTTAGTCTTAACCTGGGCTTCCCACTTATTTAGAGCGGCCCACTTGGTTACTATCTAGCCTACTTATAGTTCTCGCAACTAGAGTCTCTATCGGCGTATTTAAGGTAGTAGGGGGAGGTATAGGTCAGTTTGCGGCTTAGCTTATAGCGTAATTTAAGCGTCCCACTTAATCTTAACCTAGGCTTCCTACTTAATCTAAGCGGCCTACTTAGTCACTATATCTTGTAGCTTACACCTAAGGTGCTCTATAAGGGAACCTATACTTATTCACTTTAGCATCTCCAAATAGCTTAATTGCTTAGGTATATAGGTTTATTATCTTAAATTAACTACTCCCTTTTAACCCCATAAAAACGTAGTCAGGTTTTATTCTTAAATTATACTTCCTAGGGTGTTTCTTGAGCGTATTAATTAGATTAGCATAACACCCAAAAACAACTAGATTCTTTAAGTTAGGAACTTATTAGGTATATGCCTTGTAGGGTATAATAGCACCACTATGCTTATTGTTAAATGGAAGTGCTGAGGTAGGTACTCAATTCTTAATTTAGACAGTATGCTTAACTATATAGCACTAGAGTTCAACTGGTATATTTCCTTGAAATAGAAGTGACCTTGTCTTGTAGTCGACTGTATAGATCGCGCGCTTAATTACGCTATTGTATAAGTGCTTATTATTAGCGACTCAGTCAATCGAGGCACAAGTACGGCATAAGGGACGCGTAAGCCTGTATAATTAGTAGTCTATAAACGAGGATCCAAAGCTAGAGAAAGGAAGGGAGAAGAATAGCAGCGCCGTGCGAAGTTTTATGCGGTCCTCTAGTCACGTGGACTTACATAACTCAGCGTCTACCATAACATCTACTATAATCCACCGTTTTCCACCAGCGCCGTAACATTACCCCCCCTTCCGAAAAAGCCTGCCCTTAGGCTTTGTATGTCCGTATTATGTCCATAGGGTGTTCTTATCTGTATACTTAACAGGTAGCTTATTATCTTCACTATACCAATACTCCATCTACTCGTCTAGATACTTCGGGGGTCCTAGCTTATTAGGGTATTAGTTATGGAATTCTTTAAGCTTCTAGGGGCAACCTATAAAGTTCTAGACGGGGTACCAGGTTAGGTCTAGATCGTAACCTTTCTATTAGATATAGTATTTTAGCGTTCCTCGTACTAGTTTATAGGCTAGTATTTTATTAACTTCCCATTCGTCGTCGCCATTAACTTAAATCGGCAGTGGAGGCTCATTCTTTTGTCCAGGTAGTAGGTTATTTGCAGCTTTCCATAGCTTATCTAGTAAGAAAACAGGGTGGACTTTAATTAAGTCTGGGAGTTTAACCTTATATAAGTTGCCTTCTTTATTAAGGATCTTATATAGTCCTGCCATCTTATAGTCTAGCTTACAGCTAGGCCATTCTGTCTTTTAGTTCTTTATTATAACCCAGACCTTATTGCCTATGGTAAAGTCGGGCTTGCGCCTATGCTTATTTGCCTGCTATTTTATTGATTTCTGGGCCTTCTCTAGGTTCTTACGGGCTACTATCTATACTTCTTTTAAGCGTCTAGCATACTGCTGTGCTTCCTTATAAGATAGTTTTTTGTGCACGGTCTATAGTCCTTCTGGTCTCTTTTAGTCAAAGCTTATATGGGGTAAGTATCCCATTTCTAGCTAAATAGGTGCAAACCCCGTAGAGTTATAGGGTAGGGTTGCCTGGGCGTAGTCTATTATAGGTAGTAGTCCGCTCCAGTTGTCCTAAAAGTAGTTAATAAAGGGCCGGAGTCTCTAGTCTAAGTACTAATTTATAATCTCTGTCTAACCGTCTATCTAGGGGTAGTATGCTGTAGAGAGCTTTAGCCTAATACTTAGGATCTAGGTGAACTCGTTCCAGAAGGCTAATATAAACTACGGCCTATGGTCGGATATGATAGTATCTAGTAGTCCGTAAATTCGGTAGACATAGTAGATATACAGTCAGGCCGCCTCTTTAGCATCAATATTCTTATAACAGGGGATTAAGAACGGGCGCTTGCCAAAGTAGTTAACTAGGATTATAACCATATCATATCTGTCGCGGTCCGTAGGTAACTTATAGAAGTCTATAGAGATATACTGCTAGGGGCGTTCTGGTATTAGGAGTAGCTTTAATAGCCCTAGGGTCTTATCTCGTGGAATTATAAACCTACGGCAGTCGTCGCAGTTCTGTATATAGCGGTTAATATCCGTAACCATTCTGGGCCAGTAGTAGCGGTTGCCAATAATTCTATAGGTCTTATTTTTTCTAGGGTAGGCCGTAGAGACCTAAGTATATGCTTCGGCAATAAGCCAAGTCCATAAATTCTGTTTCTTTGCCACTACCAGCCGTTTCCGGTGCTTAAGTAGTCCGTTTTTGAGGGACCATAGGCTAGTAGCATCCTTTACCTTTTCGCGGCACTCCTGTAGAGAAGGGGCCGTACGGTTTACCTACAGTAGTTTATTAATAAGGTCAAGTTCTATGGAGTTAATGGGGCATATCTCAGCGTCTAAAGGGTCTATATTTAGTTCTACCTATATCTAGGGGTTGAGGTGCTCTAGTTATAGTAGTGCCTAAGTCCGTAATAAGATCTTTACAGCCGCCTAGTTACCTAGGTCCTGTTCACGCCTTATAAAAGCATCCGCACGGTTTGTAGCGCCTAGTCTATATATAATTAAGAAGTTAAACTAAGATAGGATATCCGCCTAGCGTGCCTAGCGGGCCGTAAGGGCCTTAGTTATTATAAAGTATTCTAGGGCCTTATAATCCAAAACTACCTTAATAGGCTCAGGGGTCCCCTCTAGCTGTATACGCCAGTGCTAAAAGCTAGAGATAATAGCCAGCATTTCTTTATTATGGATATAGTAGTTCAGCTCGGCATCTATTATAGTCTTTAAATAGTATGTAATAGGGTGCTATTCTCCGTTTAGTTACTTCTGGGAAAAAACACTGGCTATTATACTGTCTGAGGCATCAGTTTCTAGCATTAAGGGCCATTCTGGGTTAAAGTAGGTAAGTAGGGGAGCTAATACTAGCCGCTTTTTAAGCTTATTAAAGGCCTGCATATATATGGCGTCAAAGTAGAATGGCTGGTCTTTCCTAGTAAGGCGGTTAAGAGGCTGGGCGATCCTACTATAGTTCTTAATAAAGTGTTAGTAGAAGTTACAGAAACCTAAAAATAATTATACCCCCTTTACGGTCCGTGGGGGTGTCTACTAGTTAATTGCGGCCGTTTTCTCTAGGTCGGCCTTAATTCTGTTTATACTAATAATAAAACCTAGGTACTTTATACGCTTAACACTAAATTCCAACTTCTTAATATCGGCTTAGAGATCAGCCTTATGGAGCCGTTATAGGACTTTATAGACGTGCTCCTTGTGTTCCAGCTCGTTCTTAAAGTAAATTATAATGTTATCTAGGTAGGCCGTATAGAAGTCGTTAAGATAGTTAAAGAGTACATTATTTATATACCGCTAGTACGTAGCTGGTCCGTTAGTTAGTCCAAAAGGGAGTACTTTGTATTTATACGTTCCGTAACGGGTTCGAAATATAGTAAGCTCCTTAGACCCAGGGTCTATCCTAATTTAGTAGAATGCCTGGCGGATATTAAGCTTTATAAAGACCCTAGCTCTACTTATTTGGGCAAGAGTCTTATCAAGTAAGGGTAGTGGATAGCGGTCCTTGCGGGTTATGTTATTTAGCTTATAGTAGTTAATGCAGAAGCGTAGTCCTCCATTTAGTTTTTTGGCAAAGAGAATAGGCGAGTTAAAAGGGGCTTAGCTAGGCTTAATAAAGCCCTTATTAAGGTTGTCGATAAGGTACTGCTTTATGGCCTATAATTCGGCGATAGACTGTGGGTAGAGAGGGCTAAAGCTAAGGGTGCTTTCCTTGCCTTGATCGATCTCGATCTTGTAGTTATACGGTCGGTAAGGCGGAAGTATATTCAACGCTGCCTTAGAGAATACGTCCTTAAATTTCCAGTATTGATTGGGCAGTTTTTGTTCTACTAGTTCCTTACAGCCATTTCAATAATATCGGGAACTCGCTAAGAAGCGAAAGAGCCGCATCGCCCCCTACCAAAATTTGTATAATAGGCAATTCTTTTAATTTCTACCACCGCTAACGCGCCTAAAAGCTCTTATAATTGCTTAAAATGAGGCTATTATCCTTGCCTAGTTAGATAAAATATATACAATGTTTGGTGTTGTATTTTATATAGCCGCTCACGTGCCCACCTATGTGCCCACTATGAGCCTACTGCCCCGCCATCTATTTGTACCGCTATTTATTAAGTAACAACATACCCTGCCTCCCGGAAGTGCTCTCATATATGCGTACCATAGGCTTAGCTAATTGCAAAGTGTAGGAAGGCCTTAAAGCTTGTAAAGTCCCCTATAAGCTGGTAGTTCCTTTTGATCCAAGCTTTAATATTATTAAACGTTGCCTTAATAGGATTAAAATCTGGCGAGTATAGGGGTAGGAACTTTAGTAGAACGCTATACTCCTCGCAGAGCTCTTAAAGTTGTGTTAACTTATAAATAGACGCGTTATTAAGAATAAGAACTAATTATGGCCCTGGATATAGCGTATAGTAAAGGAGCACTTGCTCCTCTATAAAAGCTTTAAATATTGCAGAGGTAATGGATCCTTATATAATAAGGTGGCTTAGATATCCGTCCAATACTAGGGCTGGTAAAACGCTCCACCTTTCTAATCTTTTAAGCTGATGTGATACTTCACAGGTAGATCTAATAGGTGCCCAGCCGTACTTCCTATCGCCTGTCCTTTTGTTTGACGTAGACTTGTTAAGGAAAATAAGTTAATCTGCTATCTAGCTCTTTTATATCCCAATCTAGGCGTTATATAGAGGTGCACTTCTTTGCGCTGCTTGAGCTCTTACTGCGGAGAGTCTCCGGGCACAATCATCCCACACAACCACGATTAATAAGCAATTAGTAAGCCCGCATAGGCCACTATCGCCAACTTAAACTCCGATTTGAATAACAAAGCACTATTTACACGTATAATACTCCAATATTCGGCCGTCTATTTCAACAGGGTCCTTTCCCTTTTTATTACCACGCGTACGCTTGGCCTTGGGGGACCTAATAGCAAGTGCGCTAGCTTTATGAGCCTCATGCGCGTCTGCAGAAGCTCCCTATCGCCATCACTTTAATTTCAACGGAATGCCAACCTCTTTTCGCTTAGGATTAACAACCTCTTTTAGCTTAGGACCACTAGGATCCTCATTAGTATTACTTAAGATTAATATAAAATTACCATAAGCTAATTAAGTATAGGTCCTTCAAGCTCTAGTGCGCGCCACTCTGCCGGATTAATAGAGTAGAAGAGGTGGTGGCTCTTAATAATTATTAGGTGCCAAATAGTTCGCAATAGGCTCCTTCTTACCAATATTTTGGTGAGGGTTGTCTAATATGGTACCATAGAGTACTTCTATATTATTAAGCCACGAGTCGTCGTCCTCTACTTCTAAAATAACCACCTTGTCCTCTAACCCCCCTAAAACTTTGTTATATAGCACTGATGGTTTATTAAATGGTTGCTATTTATCCTTCTTAATATCCATATCTACTTCGTCAGCTAGCTCTTTGTTTTGGATTAGAAATTGGCTAAGATCTATACCGCCGCTTAGTACCTGCTCCTTCTGCTTCCAGGCCTCCTCCTACCTTTCCTTTTAGAGCTTTTATACAGCGACGTCAGCAGCACGTTCAGCAATCTCAGCACTTGTTTTACTCCGCTGATTGGCCTTACCATGCTTCTTTTTAGGTGGTGGCTGCCAGCGAGCCTTTGGAGGAACCTTAAATGGAGCGCCCTTAGGTAGCGATCGAAGCTCTACCTATCTAGTTAAAATAGTCATTTAAGCCACCTTAAAGTCTTTAAATTTATCAGCAAGCTCGCCTATTTCTTTAGTAGGAAGGTCCTTAATAATATTAAGAAGGTGGAGAACTAATAGCCGGATCCTAGTAAGAGCTTCCAGGTGCCCTAGCAGAGGGTCACCTTGGAACGCCATATCCTTAATATATCGCGGCTGCCAATCCGGAGCAGCAATTAGCTTTGTTACGATACACCAGCAAGGGTGGATTAAAGCCGGCGATATAGGAAGCCTCTGCATTAAGCACTGAATAAGCATGTGACGATAGGGGAGGCCGTATTAGTAGGGGTCCTTACAGTCACAGTCGTCCTGCTTCTACTCCCAATTAGCCCACTCCTGCTTTTCCTCATTTGTCGAAGCTCTTGCGCCACATATAGAGTTAAAGATTTGCTTAAGCGCGTAGTGTGTTACTACACCATTAATCTATATAAAGTGGTGCTAAAAGAGATCTAGGGTAATAGTTCGGGGGAGGGACATTTTAGACGTATATTTAGATTTAATTAACTCTTAGCACAGTATTAAAATCCACCTCTTTAGCTCAATTATAGTATTCTTAAGGCTTAATTAATAATTAGTAAAGCATTTTAATTCTCTATTAATACCCTTGCCTCGTTGGCTTGCCGCTATACCTAAATTTAGAAGGTATCTAGTGAGGGAGTAAGCGGTTAAGGAAAAGTTAACGTTAAAATAAGGTTTTTAAGCCGGGGAACAGAATATCGCCATAAGACATTTAGATAAGCTTTACTATAGGCCGGCCTATAGTAAAGCTTATCTAAATACCCTATGGCGATATTCTATTCCCTAGCTTAAAAGTTAACCTAATATAGAAAGCTTACTAAAACTTACCTAATATAATAGGTAATTATCTGGCTCTCCTTTTTAACATATATAGTCTGAAACCATACCTTATTACACGGGTATAGCTTATCTAGGACTGCCTTTTAATTAGCTTTAAGCTCTGCTACCGTTTTAGATTTTAGGTAGGGCTAAAATAGTTTCTTTACTACCTTCCTCTCCTCCGCTGAGTAGCTATGCGGCCTCTTGGCCTTTGTCTGGATCCCCTTATTAATCCGCTTCTTCATTGCCTTCGTAGTATGCCACTAGCAGTACTAGAGAACAACCGCAATTAACTGCCCTACTAATAAGGTGGCCGCAAGGCCCTTACCAAAGTTGGTAATAATAACTTTAGGTAGCCGTTTCCAAAGCTTCTACTAAGCAGACTCTAGTAAAAAGGTCCAATCTAGCTAAGACTCGCTCTTAATAAATGACTATATTACTAGAAAAGAGGACCCCATATTAGTAACGCTAGTTATAATACCTAATAAGAGCTTGGATTAATTGGTATTAAATATAGCGTCTATCTGGCAGCCAAAGTTGGTAATAAACCTTTGCGCTAAATCTACCTAGATAGGAAGCTAGAACACTAGCTGCTAGAGACTTTAGGCAATTAAATAACCTAATTCTGGATTAATTATATAGGTATATTAAGACCGGTACTTAAATCTATGCTGGTAGAGAAGCAGCTTAAGGGCGCCGAGCGCTTGTGGCTGGCCCTTAGCTCCTCTAGGAAGGCCGCTTAATGATCGCGTCAAGCTATAGTATTTCTTCTTGCTTATATGTAACTCCCGGGTAGAAAGTTGACGCTGTATAGTAAGATAGGTCTCTCGTGTTGCCCTAAGAGTGTAGGCTTTTGCGGCTGCCTCTTTAGCCTCTGGTAGTCGATTTTGGTGGCCAATATAAGTAAGGGGATTCGCGACGAAGTCGTGTTCTGGAGCCTCTGGAGCCTCTAGATTAGAGTGCTTGGTATATATAATAGTCGCCACCCATCCTTTAATATTACCTATATGGCTAGGAAGCTTCTTCTAGGCTACCCAAATACACCAGCCGTAGTTCTTTTGGTGTACCTTAGTGCCCTCTCGCTGCCGGTTACTGTCCTTGCCGCAGAAGTTGTCTAACCTGCGGTAATTCCGGGTGTGCTTGCTATGGTGTTTATAGCCAAAGATATGGTGTGGCTGTAGAGCGGTTTTATTGCCTAAGAATAGTATAACAATAAAGAAGCCTTTACTAAAGGTGTAGTCCTGGTATTAATCAAACGCGGCATTAGGGTTCTTAAAGGTCTTACCATCATATAGCTCTAGAAGGTGGTGGGTAGGCATAGAGTTAACTACCTTTTTTACTACTAGAGCCAGGTCCGGGTGCAAATGGTGGTTTGGCTGCTACTCTGGACGTTAGATCTTGACTTCTGGTAATAGTAATTAAAGCTATTACGGAAGAGGATTATTTGTATCGTGTACTAAAGAAGTAGAAGCAGCACAATATTTATAACCGCTGAGGTTTGGAGTTCTAGGAGGTAATAGAGGAGAGAACAACTCCTGCGCAGAGGCCTGCGCCGAGCTCTCTATATCCGTATACCATAGCCGGCGAAGCTAAGATAGAGTTAATAGAGCCTAAGGAACCTTACGCTAAGCGGCTAGAGTAACCTGGCGAAGGGGGGATAGAGTATCAAGGACTTTAATAGGGTTGCTCTGGCGATTACCAGGTTTTCGTACTAGAGCAGCAGAGGCAGTATAGGCTGCAGGGCGACGCTGTAGGAGCTTATTAAGGTCAGGAAGAGTCGAATTAATATTAAACGAAGAGCTATTGGCCATGCTGTATAGTAGGAAGTTGATATAGGCTTTGCAAAGTATAGATTTGGAACAACTCTATAGTAGAAAATTTCTAGAAAACTTGCTGTTAAAGTGGTCTGACTTTGGCGTTATATCTTTAAACCTAGCACTAATATTTACTTAATAAGCTGCTTAGGACTTATAGTCTGTATAATAAGCTATTGATTCTACGCCCTAAACTAGTCTATTTACTACGTAATTGGGTAGATATTCTATGGTGTAAGTTACAGTAAGGACATGCTTTTTTGAAGTTCTTCCGCACTGTTAATGGTGGCCCGTGCGTATGCATTAGTAAGCGCTTATTAATCGTGGTTGTGTGGGATGATTGTGCCCGGAGACTCTCCGCTCTTACTGCCTTCCGTGACCAACGGGCTCTTGTAAGAATATTATAAACGGTTGTAATAGAGACTTGAGTATTAAACTTATTATAGAGGAAGTCTTGCAACTTATCTAGGTATGCGGTTGGCCGGTCTTTGAGAAAGTTGAGAAGTCTCTACTACTAGTAAGTAGAAGGCCAACACTATTGACTATTAATGTTATATACAGTATTACCTACCAGTTCTTAATAAGGTAGAAGAGCTCGCGGCCGGCTAAGAACAACGGTTGCGGGTGCATATGGCTCGCCCTAAATATTGAGGTTTAACTGTAGCTTATAGATCGTCTTCTTACCCACCCCTACTGCCTTCGTAATAGCTGGTGCCTCTTCACTGGCTTCAAGGCGGATCCGAATTCTGTAAACAACCTCATCTGGAAGGCGACGGCCCATTTTATAGGCAGTTGTGGCAGGTAAAAAGCCGTTGTACTGCCCCTCATACAAATTTTGGTGGGGGGGCGATGCGGCTCTTTCGCTTAGCGAGTTCCCGATATTATTGAAATGGCTGTATCTGTCAGATAATCTGTATTCTCTAAAGGCGTGGGTCACGTGCACGAGTCACGTGCACGAAGACACGTCACTGAAGACACGTCAGATCAAGGTCAAAAAGAAACGATCAAGTCAAGATCAATCAATCAATCAATCCATTGCATCAATGAACTCATCTATTTGAACTTCGTGACAGTTATGAGCCCGGTCCGCCGACTCAAGAAGCTATTCAGCTATTACTCAATCGTTTGAAGAAATTCTACCTCATCGTCAAGACGCAGACTCTGACAGAAATCCTACCTCAAGTGTCACAGGACGATTCTGACACGAACCTTCCACGAGATTCCACGAGATTCTACGAGATTCCACATTAATCGTCACAGGACAACCCTGATGACAAGGACGACCCTGACGACAAGGACGATCCTAACAACAAAATACCATCACAATTCCTCCTTTGCCTATCAGTAAAATGACTCCACCAACGTTGAGTTTGTTAACCATGATCATTCTTAATAAACCAGAAGACTGGGAGCAATGGATCTAGCAACTACAAGCCCTTATAGACAAACGAATTTAGGCCCACGTTAACCCAAACAATGCAGTACCTTAACAAGCTCTACTACAAGAACTAGCCTATCTAGAAGTCACTGATTTTAATAAAAATGCAACCTTATATGCACAGCTCTTAATGAATTAACAGAAAGCGTATAAGAATAGTAGACAATACTATAACTAGGATATAAAGTACTTCCTAAAACAGGAAGAGCATCTGTAATAGATACGCACCTAGATCACGTCTATAGTATTAATTTAGAAGAAGCTACTGCTTAACCCTTCCCTTACAGTTAAAGAATGGCTGATTTGTTTGAAAGAAGATACTAAGCCCTTAAAGAACTTTATAATAAGGAAGGTACAGCTGCAGTATACAGAGTTACTTAAGGGGCTTAAGTAGATAAAGGTTACCTAGTAGCTTAACTAATAGGAGCATGTAATAAAGATGGCAGAGAAGCACGATCTTCTATAGATAACTAATAGGATCTGGCTAATGGACCTTGCAAATGCAATATAACCTATAAGCGAAACCTATTTTGTTCTATATATAAAGCAGGCAAATAATACCAAAAAGGCTCTCTTATCAGAATACTATAAAGTAGTAATAGAGCTATAAAAAGCATTCCAAAACCTTTCTAAAGCCGTACCTATGACGGCGAGAGGGAGTGCATTTAATGTAGACTTTATAAAAGAGCCTAAAGAGGGTATCTCTATTACTACTAAAGTCTAAAAAGAAAAAGGGAACAGCTTATCTCGCAGCTAAAAAAGGGCAGGTATAAATTTAACTAAAGAGATGTCTTCCAAAAGGTTAAAGAACCTTAAATGCCTAGCATATAATATAAGGGGACATACCCTTCCTAACTGTTGGTATCTATTTAAGAACAAAAGGCCTGAGGGATTTAAAGCCATAGGTACACATATAAAAAGGGTACTTATAAAGGTAGAGCAAGACAAGGATCTAGCTGCCTAAGTAAAATAACTTAAGCTTAAGGAATCAAAGGTCGATAAAGCTTAATAATAATAGGAGATAGTTAAGATTAAGGGAGAAACCAATGCGATATTCCTAGAATTATATTACACTAGTTAACTCCATCTATTAAAGCTATTAACTATTCTTAACTTAGGAACCACTCTCTATATCTTTAATAACCTCTCTCGTTTTTATAATTTTAGGAAAGCTTTAAGACATAAATATATCATCACTAGCAGCTTAGAAGTACCTATACTAGGTTATAGCAATATTACTATCTAGGTTACAAAACCAGACAAGAGCAAGGGAATTCTACGTCTTAAGGATATTACCTTTTATACGGACTTTAATACAAATCTAGTATTGTTCCGTCTACTTTAAAAACAAGGATTCTACTAGGATAATAAAGGAGACAATAATCTACTAGTTTAGAAGAACAACACAATCCTATATTAAATAGAAGAACGTTATAGATAACAGACTATTAAATACGTCCAACTAGGAAGTCTATTAGCATTTAATACAAGTCAACTGCTACGCTACTAACAGAAGCGCAGAGCATTGTCAAGAGACGCTCGTCTAGATTTAAAAGGTAATGTATATCTATGGCATCTGCGTCTAGGTTATCTAGGACCTATAAGCCTTTATTATCTAGGTCTTAACACCCTAGGAGTTAAGCTTTAAGGCCCTAAAATAACGGAATGTTAATACTGCAGTCTCGCCAAAATCAAGCGTTAGGTCTTAAGAAGGTTCTTAAAATAGAAAATTAATAAACCCTATTTTAACCTCTATATTAACTAGACTAACCTTAAGGAAGCACATACCGGATTTATACAAGTTATACTTATCCATAACACCTTCTTAGGAAGATCCTTCCCGTATTTTATAACAACGCATAGCAAGGAGAAGGAGACACTATAAGTGCTTAAAGATTTTATGTAATGGATTTATCTAAGGTATAACCTCAAAGTTAACACTATTAGATTAGATAATAAGCTAGGGAGAAAAAGAACCCTTAAATAGCTACAAACGTAAGGGATTACATTTAAGCCTTTAGCGCCATATACTTAAGCTTAGAACGGTACCGCCAAACGCTTAGGGGGTATAATTATTAAGAGAGTATAAGTAATAAGAATTACTGCCAATCTACTACACAACCTATAGAACAAGATAGTCAACTATATAGTCTACCTTTAAGATCAAACGCCACGGGAAAGCAATAATTGGAAATCGCTATATAAGAGGTTCTATACCTTCCTAGCCAATAGGTTAAGAAAGCCGCAACTAGTGCACCTAAAAGCCTACGGCTATAGGGCGTACGTAATAACGTCAGATGCCTAGCTAAAAAAGAAAAGGCTAAGCAAGCTAGATCCGCGAGCCTATATTAGCTACCTTATTAACTATAACTCTACCAATATCTACAGGATCTGGATCCTATATAAAGGTATTATTATCTCTACTAGGGACGTTATCTTTAATAAAAAGATGTTCTTTAACAGCAAGCGAACGGATATCTCAAAGGACCTATACACTAAATTAGACACGCTAATTAAGAAGATTTAACTCCCTAATACCCTAACTAAGAATAAGGTCCTTCTAAAAGACAATAAAGAAATATTTAAACCGTTAATTTAAGAGGAAGACGATAATAACGTTAATAAGCCAGTTTAAACCTTTAATAAGTTAGCAGATCTTAAGCTTACAAGAGCTCTTAAAGATACGTACTATACACTACCTCTAACAGAAGAAGATAAAGAATCTCTATATGCCTTTTACGTCAAGTATTCTATAAAGTTAGGTGTACAAGGTACTAATTAAGACGTCGCTTATTAAGTAGGAGATATATTTAATACTTAGGGGGTATCTAATAACCTAGTTAAAAACTCGTTCAAGGAAGCCTATAATAATAGGTTTAAAGACTTTGTTACTAAAAGGATCACATTAGCCTATTAAGGCGCCTTCTTAGCAGGAAGGAAGTTTAACCTTAATAGTTAACTTAACAATAGCAAGCTAAAATCAGGCAGAATACGTAATGTTAGATTATATAGGAAGAACTTACCTCCGCCACCTTAGTTAATCCGCAACCTTAATACGCATTCTCTTTAAGATTAGTTCTAAGAAGCTTAACAAGCCTACCTCCAATCCCATTATTAAATAAGGTCGTTTTAAGAAACAGATAAGAAGTATATAAAGGGACAGTAGGTCCTTAGCTTAATATAAGTGTTTATCTACAAGACAGACAAGTATAGATTTCTCTAGAAATGCAAGGCACGCTTAGTAGTATACAGAAATCAATAGGCCCTAGGAGACCTACCTATAAGAGCTACTATATTAGCTAGTACAACCTTCTAAACCCTTAGCAATTACCGCAAAATTCGACCTGGAGACGACACAGATAGATACAGTTAATGCATTTATCTATTATAATCTCAATAAGGTTATCTACATAAAGCTACCGCTAGGGTTTAATAAAGAAAAAAAAGACAAAGTACTATACTTAAGAAAAGCCTTATATAGACTACAACGATCACCACTATTATAGTAGAAGAATCTCACGAGCTCGTTAAACAAATTGGGCTTTAAAGAGGTACCTTAAGAGCCGTATATTATGCTAAAAGGTGGAATAGTTATCTTCTTCTATATTAATAATATTATCTTCTGCTACTAAAAGACAGATAAGAAGAAAGCTCAAGAAGCAATTAAGGAGCTATATAAGGAATACCAGATAAGTATCCTTAGCAAGCTAAAATAGTTCCTAGGAATCTATATGCTATATAATTATAGCCAGAGGCTCCTATAGCTATCCTAGGAAGCCTATATTAAGAAGATAGCTAACCAGTATAAGATAGATCTCAGAGGGCGTCTTCTAGACACTCCTATAGCAGAATCGGAACTCCTCCCTACTAATCACCAATTAATCCGTCTAACGCTTCTATCCCCTAATATAGACCTACTAGTCCGTCCTATGTCCCTACTAAGAGAAGCAGCTTCTACGATGCTATATTAGAGAAAAATGGGTTTAATACTTTATGTAGCCACTATAACGCGTCCGGATATTGCTTTTGCAGTATTATAGATGGCAAGGTTTAATCAGAACCTAAGCTAAGAGCACTATTAAGCGGTAGATAGAGTAATCCAGTACCTATATAGCACGAGGAGCAGAGCAATCTACTATAGAGGAGATAAGGAAGGAACAAACGGTAAAAGAAAAGATAAAGGAATACGCAATAAAGGACAAAATAACGGAAGAGACGGTAGAGGTAAAGCGCAATTATTTATCTATACCAGCGATGCATCATTCGCGGACAACTCCGTTAATAGAAAGAGCTTGTAAGGATATATTATAAAGCTATTTAGGGGGCCAATCGCCTAGAGAGCAAACAAGCAGGGTATAGTAATGACGTTAAGCATAGAAGCCAAGTTATTAGCCCTATTACAGACAGCAAAGGAATCTATCTTTATTAGTAGGCTATTTAAAGTAATAACGTTACGCCTAAACGAGCCCTTAATTATTAAATACAACAATATATAGATGCTCCAACTAATTATAGAAGACACGGTAAAGCTAATTACAAAGCTCTAATACGTTAATATCTATTAACACTAGCTATGTTAGGAATACGCAATAAGACAAGTATAATTTTAATAGACAGTAACGAAGAAAATAATTGCTAATAGACTTATAAAGGCCCTGCCCAAGCAGAGGTTTCAAAGCTTCGTTAATATAATCAGGATGGTGGATATTAAGAAGCAGCTGGATAAGAAGAAGCAACTAGAGGACCTAAGGGACAGTATTAGAGCAAGATAGAAGGATTTAGATAAGATTACGGTTCAATTAACTCATTAACGGACACGAGAAGGTGGCTAGCTTTGACCTTAAAGAGCTTAAAGCTAAGGGGGTGTGTTAGATAATCTATATTCTCTAAAGGCGTGGGTTACGTGCATGAGTCACGTGCACGAAAACACGTCACTGAAGACACGTTAGATTAAGGTCAAAAAGAAACGATCAAGTTAAGATTAATCAATCAATCAACCTATTGCATTAATGAACTTATCTATTTGAACTTCGTGACAGTATCCATAAGCTCGCTTTCCTGTCCGCTAAGCTCGCTTTCCTTTTCCTTAAGCATTTGATTAATTTTGTACAGGCTAGTTATAAAGGTAATAGTATTAGGCTAAACTAAGTTTTGGTAGAATCCTACAGCGCCAATACAGTAGATATCGACTAGTGGGAGGTCTATAGGTTTCTTTACGGACGCTTATTAGGCCGTATCTTACGGTATAGGGTGTATAGTCTTCCTTAGCTTATATTCCATTTTCCATAAGTTATCCTTCCTGTCTATCAGCTTAATATGGCGTCCGATGTCCCTAGTTTTCCTTTGGGGCTGTATAGGGCCTAGGTTCTCCGTGGGGGGCTTAACTAGGTCACTACTAACTTCCTAGGTCTCTAATGCGGATGGCGTAATATACACAGTCTAAAGGCGGCGTAGTATACGGATCCGTTAAGGATTAAGACATATATCCTTCTTAAAGGCCTAGTCTCTACGCATAGCATTGGCCTAGTAAATAGTATTAGTCTAGGGCCGTATAAGGTTTTCTATTATAATGCTGATTTCTTTTATAAAGGAAGGGGTTAGGGGTAGGGTTTTAGGCCAGATAAGCCGTCTATTCCGTACGTCGAGCTATAAGCCTAAATAGGCTAGCCATTTTCTCCCTATAATCATATCGTGGCTCCCAAGGTCCGTAATAAAAAAGGGGACGTTATACTACCTTCGTCCATTAATACGGAGGTGAATCCGCAAGATAGTTATAATAGGTAGCCCTATTCGTCCGTTATACCCGCGAATAGGAATTGGTTTAGGCAGTTCTTTAAGGGGTGCATTTAAAAAGTTAGCCAGCTTTACGGTATACTAGGTGTCTATTAAGGTAAAGGCATTTACTCTAGAGTTAGCTAAAGTAGAGGTTAAAACTTAATATCCATTACAAAATAAGGTATAAGGGATAGTGCAGCTTCTTCTACCAACTAGCCAACCTAGATTAATATATAATATATCAATCCCTTTTAACCCTAGAGAGGAGTCTCCCTCTAGGGTTCCTCTTTTTCTAACTCCGCACTATCCTCCTAAATCAACAGAACCTCGCCTGTTTTTGCCTTTATCTGGTAATTCTTTATAAAGTGGTCTTTCTAGCTATATAAGAAGCAAGCTCCTTAATTACTAAGGGCCTGTTTACAGGGGTTGTTATACATAGGCCAAGTATACGCTAGACCCATAGTAGGACTAGCTGTACAGCTAGCTGCTGAATTAACGGCGGGCTATACAGCTAGTGCCGTAGGAGTTGCAGATTGTGCTAGGGTGTTACAGGCCGTTTATAAAGTGCTTATAGTCTAGTTTAGAGAGTTTCTAGCTTTGTACCGCTTAGATTATACCTTAATTTAACAGAGGCCTTAGTTAATAGCTAGGCAGTGGTCCGTAAGTACCTTTAGCGTCTATACAGTAGTAAAAACTAGTAGTACGGCGCGCTATAGGTCTAGGGTAAGCTTATTAAAGAGGTCTAGCATTAGGTCTTTATAGGGAATTTAGGCTTAGCTAGCTAGGTGCAGAAAGTGGGTCTAAAAGGCTAAAAAGGTCTCCGTTGTCTTTATATTAAGAGCTTTGTAATCAAGGCGGGCGTTCTATGTCTTAAAGGGGTCCTTATAAATAGAAGACAAGTAGTTAACCATCTCTTCTTTAGAGAGGAAGGGGTCTACTAAGTCCTAAGCGTATTACGGACGTAGATACATCTATATATCCCCACCAATACGGCCGAAGACGTAGGCTATTTTAGCTTAGGTAGTAGGGAAGTGGTCTATATTAACTTTAAGCTTGTCTTACAGTTAAAGCTTCTAATTATCGAATATAGGGTCAGTTCCGTCTATAAGCAATAGGGGGTCCACAACCTTCGCAGACCACAACGATGCTAATGCTATACGTTGGGCTAGGGTCTTAAGGACTATAACAAGTCTCTAGGTATCTGATAACTCCTTACTAGGTATAGGGGTGTCTCTAGTTTTAAGCAGCTCTCAAAGCTGTTTAATTTCAGTATTAGCTACTGCAAGCTCTTCCTAGGGGGTTAAGACGGCGACTGTTTCACTATTAGAGGTATTTGCGGGTCCTATAGCGGCTTTGCCGACTACTATATTTCTTGGCATAGTAGTAGGGGTATTAGGTAATTTCTAGTATTTGTTTATTTTCTAAGGGTTCTAGTCCATGCGTGTCCTATTCTTAGGTTTTGCGTTCTGTTCGTATTCTTTTAGTTTTTAGGGGTTTGTCCTGTCCTTATAGTCCTGGTAATATCCTTAGGGTCCTATTCTATGTCCTTTATAGATATATTTAAGTTCCTTCTTAGGAAGAAAGAGTAGTTAAGCTTTAGATAATATTAGCAACTTAGTTAATTAAGGCACAAGCACGGCATAAGGGACGCGCAAGCCTGTATAATTAGTAGTCTATAAACGAGGATCCAAAGCTAGAGAAAGGAAGGGAGAAGAATAGCAGCGCTATATAAAGTTTTATGCGGTCCTCTAGTCACGTGGACTCACGTAACTTAGCGTCTACTATAACGTCTACTATAATCCACCGTTTTCCACCAGCGCCGTAACACTTATATAGCGGACAAGGTTTAAAGTTAATACCCTAGGGTATTAGTTCGTCTTAAAATCTACAGCCAAACTCCCCCTTTCTATTGTCCACTTAAATCCATATAGCTTTATTGCCAGTGAACCTCTTTGCCCTTGCGATAATTTCTTTAATATATAGCAGTACCTCTTTAGTTTGGAGGGTTTTAAAAGGAATAACCTAAGTATAGCATATAGCGTCATCTAGGGCTAGGAGGTAGTAGTTATAACCTCTAATTAATATATTGATTTGTTCCATAGTATCTAGGTATAGCCCTCAACTAGGTATCTTCTCGCACTTAGTTATCTTCTTACTTAGTATTTCTCGCATCTTCCCAGCTAGACAAGCTTCGCACGTACTCTTACTAACTAGTACTACTCTCTTCTTAAGCTTTATACCTAGTAAGGAGTGCTATAGCTTAAACAGGTCACTATAATTTATATATCCAGTTCGGCAGTGCTATAGCTCAGCATCTGTTTCACTAACGTTTGGTTATAAATTATGTGCTTTTACTATCGCATTAAATGCTTCCTAATACTCTTATAGCACGTAGAGGTTATTCCTTATAGTGGCCTTAAACGTTGCACCTAATTTATGCTTGCCAGTAGCTCAATCGTCTAGGTTAAATATAATCAAGTAGCCTTCCTAAGTAAGAGTCCTTACTAAGATCAGCTTAATTAACTTAAATAAAGGTACAAGCCAGACGTCTTTTAGCTTTAGGGTACCAATTTGAACTTAACTATAGCCTATAGCAGGGACAACGGTCCCATTTGCAGTACGGACCTATCATAACGTATTCCATCTCTTTAAGTGTGTTAGGTCTAATTAGTTACTAGTAAAGTGCTTAGTTACTCCTAAGTCAAAAGCCTAAGCTAGAGACATTATTATAAGCATAGCATGTTTAGGGTTAGGGTTAAGGTAGATTAAATTACTGTTAAATTCTTTTTTAGCTATTACTATATTCCCTACTTCCTCTGCCTTAAAAGCACCTTAATCTGTCTTCCTAGCGTTATTAAATCAGAATTGCTTAAGTAGGGGATAGTTTTTCTAGTAGTAACCTTTCTAATAGTATACTCTGCACTTATCTCTTTTTGGTCATCTTAGCTCTTTACTTACTTAAGATAATAAGCTATAGCGATAATGTAATAAGAAATAATTAAATCTACCAGCACGGCCTCTGCCCCTTGTTTAACCTTAACCTTGGTTTCCCCTTCTCCCCCTAGATTTGTCTTTCCTCTTATATACAAGTGCTGCATTTTGTACTTGTGTAAGGAGAGCAGTCTCTTGCTCCTAAAGAAGGGTAATGCAGCTTTTAAGGTCTCGTTTGTCTCGTAAATACTAGGTCTTCGCATTCTACCATATAATATCGCTTAGGAGGGCCAAGAGAAGCTGCTCTTTAATATTATTGTTAGTAAGTGCTTAAGGGGTTAAGGCTAGATTAATCTTAAATTGATTAAGTATTTAGAGGAACTTAATAATTTGTATCTTTATAGGGTTAAATATAGTGCTATAGAACTCTCTGTGGAGTCTAGAGATATAGACCTTATTATTAGCCTTATTAAACTTCTTTATTTCTTCCCATATTCCTTAAATATCGTACGCCTTTATTATCGCACGCATCTCTTCCTGACGGTCGTCTCCTATCGAATTATAGATGATCTTGTTTGCTTCCCCTCGTCTTCTTCTTCCGTTAGCTAAATTAACTTAATTTGGGTCCTCTATACTAGTGACTAAATCCTAGCCCTCTAACATAATCAGGGCTGCCTTATAGGTGCGCTCCTAGTCTGCAAAGTTGTCTCCATTAAAAATGACGACTTTACCGGCCTTGTGATCGTATATAGGTATTGTTAAGGTTAAGGTAGAGAAGGTCATTTTTAGGGTCGATTTTTAAGTTAAGAGAGGTGTTGCTACCCAGGCTTATAACCTATTGGAATTACAAGGTTATAAGGTCACAGCGGAGGTGTCTTAAGGGTCTATTTGATAATAGAGATAACGCAGACAATAAATATTGATTAATTCGTAATGCAGTAGATACGGTTGATGTCTATCTAAATTGACATGCAGAGCTCGCTCTCGCGACATGTCCAGAGCTTAGTTAGCATCTCTTGCTTAATTCTGATAAGTGGAGTTAATCTCCCTACCTAAAAGGCTGCAGAAGTATACTACTATAGGCGTAATTGGAAGCGTTAGTAATTACTATTAGGGGTAGATTAGGGTTAAAGTGGCGAAGTATTACGGCGCTAGTGGAAAACGGTGGATTATAGTAGACGTTATGGTAGACGCTGAGTTACGTGAGTCCACGTAACTAGAGGACCGCATAAAACTTTATATAGCGCTGCTATTCTTCTCCCTTCCTTTCTCTAGCTTTGGATCCTCGTTTATAGACAATCTAATCATATAGGCTTGCGCGACCCCCTCTTTATGCTTATACCTTAATTGACTAAGTCGCTAACATTATCCAAAGCTTATCACCACTCTTTCTTTCTAAGAAGGAACTTAAATATATCTATAAGACTATAAACAGAACAAGGAAACAGAATAGGACCTTAAGGACATTACTAGAACTATAAGGACAGGACAGAACCAAAAGAATATAAACAAAACACGAAACCTAAAAAATAGGACATATATGGACCAGAACCCTAGAAAATAAACAAATACCGGAAATTACCTAGTACCCCTACTACTATACCAAGAAACACAGTAGCTGGCAAAGCCGCTATAGGATCCGTAAATACCTCTAATAGTAAAACAGTCGCCGTCTTAACCCCCTAGGAAGAGCTTGTAGCAGCTAATACTAAAATTAAACAGCTTTAAGAGCTGCTTAAAACTAGAGACACCCCTACGCCTAGCGATAAGTCATTAGACACCTAGAGGCTTGCTATAGTCCTTAAGGCCCTAGCCTAATATACAGCATTAGCATCATTATAATCTGTAAAGGTCATAGACCCCCTATTGCTTACAAATGGAACTAACCCAATATTTAACAACTAGAAGCTTTAACTATAGAATAAGCTTAAAGTTAATATGGACTACTTTCCTAATGCCTAAGCTAAAATAGCATACGTCTTTGGCCGCACTGGCGGTAATATATAGATATACCTATGTCCGCAATACGCCTAGGACTTAGTAGACCCCTTCCTCTTTAAAGAAGAGATAATTAACTACCTATCTTCTATTTATAAGGACCCCTTTAAAGTATAGAACACCCAGCTTAATTATAAAAGCCTAAATATAAAAACAACAGAGACCTTCTTAGCCTTTTAGACCTACTTTCTATACTTAGCTAGACAGGCTTAAATCCCCTAGGAAGATCTAATACTAGACCTCTTTAATAAGCTTACCCTAGACCTACAGCGCGCTATACTGCCAGTTTATACTACTGTATAGATGCTTAAGGAACTTATAGACTAATGCCTAGCTATTAACTAGGGCCTCTATTAAATTAAGGTATGTACTAAGTGGTATAAAACTAGAAGCTCTGCCAACTAGAATATAAGCACTACTAGAACAGGCCGCAGCGCCCTAGTAAGATCTGCAACCCCTATAGTACTGGCTGTATAGCCCGCCGCTAATTTAGCAGCTAGTTATGCAGCTAGTCCTACTATAGGTCTAGTAAATGCTTGGCCTATATATAGCAACCCCCGTATATAGGCCCTTAGCAATTAAGGAGCTTGCTTTTTTTACGGCTAGAAGGGCTATATTATAAAGGATTGCCTAATAAGTATAAAAGTGGGCGAGGTTCTGTTAATCTAGGAGGATAGTATAGAGTTGGAAAAAGAGGAACCTTAGAGGAAGACTCCTCTCTAGGGTTAAAAGGGATTGATATATTATATATTAATCTAGGTTGGCTAGTTAGTAAAAGAAGCTATACTATCCCTTATACTTTATTCCGCAATAGATATTAAGTTTTAACCTTTGCTTTGGCTAACTCTAGAGTAAATGCCTTTGCCTTAATAGATATATAGTATGCTATAAAGCTAGCTAACTTTTTAAATGCACCCCTTAAAGAACTGCCCAAACTAATTCCTATTCACGGGTATAATGGATAGATAGGACTACCCATTATAACTATCTTATGGATTTACCTCTATGTAGACGGATAAAGGTAGTATAATATCCCCTTTCTTATTATGGACCTAGGAAGCCACAATATAATCTTAGGAAGAAAATGGCTAGCCTATCTAGACTTACAGCTTGATGTACGGAGTAGATAGCTTGTCTGGCCTAAAACCCTACCCCTAATACCTTCTTTTATAAAGGAAATCAGCATTATAATAGAAAACCTTGTACGGCTATAGATAGACACTATTTACTAGGCCGATGCTATGCGTAGGGACCAGGCCTTTAAGAAAGATGTATAGCTTAATCCGCAACGGGTCCGTATACTATACTGCCCCTAGACTACTAATGTCGTACTGCCGATACTAGGGACCTAGGAAGCTAGTAATTAGCTAGATAAACTAGGCCCTATATAGCCGCAAAGAACAGCAAGGAATATTAGACGCCGTACTAAATAAATAGACCGGAAAGATAACCTACGGAAGATGGAACAGGAGCTAAGGAGGGTTATAAGCCCTTAACCGCAAAATACGGTTCACAAAACGCCTGCAAAGAAACCTATAAACCTCCCACCAGTTAATATATGCTGTATTAGCGCTATAGGGTTCTACTAGAACTTAAAATGGCCTAACACCGTTGCCTTTATAACTAGCTTATATGAGATTAACCGGATAATTAAAGATAAGGAAGCCCTAGCCCGTAACTAGCTTAGTGGGGAAAGTGAGCTTATAGATAAGGAGCTAGTGGAACAGAAACTACCCTGCTAATACTAGGAATTTAAGGACGTATTCTCCAAGGCGGCCTCTAATATACTCCCGCCTTACCAACCGTACGACTACAAGATTGAGATTAAGCCAGATAAAGAAAACACCCTTAGCTATAGCCTCCTTTATTAGCAGTCTACTAACAAACTATAGGCTACTAAACAGTACCTTATTGACAACCTTAATAAGGGCTTTATTAAGCCTAGCTAAGTCCCCTTTGCCGTACCCATTCTCTTTATAAAAAAGCCTAACGGCGGACTCCGTTTCTGCATTAACTACTATAAACTAAACTATATAACCCGCAAAGACCGATATCTGCTGCCCTTACTTAAGGAAACACTAGCCCGCATAAGTAAGGTTAAGATTTTTATAAAGCTTAATATCCGTTAGGCCTTTTACCAAATTAGAATAAACCCTAGATCTAAGGATCTTACCATATTTTAGACCTGCTACGGATTATACAAATGCAAAGTACTACCTTTTGGACTGACTAATGGACTAGCTATATACCAGCGGTATATAAATGACGTACTCTTTAACTACCTTAATAACTTCTGCATAGTATACCTAGATAATATTATGATTTACTCTAAGGATAAACTGGAACATAAGGGACATGTCTGTAAAGTCCTATAACAGCTCTGCGAAGCCGGTCTCTAGGCTAATATTAGAAAATCAGAGTTTAGTGTTAAACATATAAAGTACCTAGGATTTATTATTAGTATAAATGGAATTAAGGCAGACCTAGAAAAAATGGCTGTAATTAATTAATGGGAACCCCTAAGGACCATAAAGGGAATATAGTTATTCTTAGGCTTCTATAACTTCTACTAACGCTTTATTAAGAATTATAGCAGAATTATGTAGCCTCTAAGCCGCCTTACTAAAAAGACTTAACCCTTCTATTTTGATGCCGTATGTAAACAGGCTTTTAACGAACTTAAGAAACGGCTAGTCTCTACTCCGTTACTGGCCTATTTTTACCTAGAACGGCCCTTAAGGCTAGAAACGGATACTTCTGATAGTGTAATAGCTGCTGTATATTCCTAGAAATAGCCAGATAGAGAATGGCACCCTATTGCATACTATTCAAAAACTATAATAGATGCTGAGTTAAATTACCACATTCACGATAAAGAAATGCTGGCTATTATCTCTAGCTTTTAGCACTAGCGTACGTAGCTAGAAGGGACCCCTGAACCTATTTAAGTAGTCTTAGATCATAAGGCCTTAGAATACTTTATAATAACTAAAGCCCTTACGGCCCGGCAGGCACGCTAGGTAGACATTCTATTACAGTTTAACTTCCTAATTATGTATAGGCTAGGCGCAACGAACCGTGCGGATGCTCTTATAAGGCATAAATAGAACCTAGATAACCAGATAGCTGCGAATATTTTATTACAGACCTAGACACTACTATAACTAGAGCACCTTAACCCCTAGATATAGGCAGAACTAAATATAGATCCTTTAGATGCTAAGATATATCCTATTAACTCTACGGAACTTAACCTTATTGACGAACTGCTGTAGGCAAACTGTACGGCCCCTTCTCTACAGGAGTACCACAAAAAGGTAAAGGATGCTACTAGCTCATAGTCCCTTAAAAACGGACTACTTAAGCACTAGGAACGGCTATTGGCGGTAGAGGAATAGAATTTACGGACTTAGCTTATCGCTAAAGCATATACTTAGGTCTCTATGGCCCACCCTAGAAAAAATAAGACCTATAGAATTATTAGCGACTGCTACTACTGGCCCAGAATGGTTATGGATATTAACCGCTATATATAGAACTGCAATAACTGCTGTAGGTCTATAATTCCCTAAAATAAGACCCTAGGGCTATTAAAGCCACTCCTAATACCAGAATGCCCCTGGTAGTATATCTCTATAGACTTCTATAAGTTATCTACAGACCGCGACGGATATAATATAGTTATAATTCTAGTTAACTGCTTTAGCAAGCGCCCGTTTTTAATCCCCTATTATAAGAATATTAATGCTAAAGAGGCGGCCTAATTGTATATTTACTATGTCTACTAAATTTACGGACCACTAGATACTATCGTATCCGACTATAGGCCGCAGTTTATATTAGCCTTCTGGAATAAGTTTACCTAGATCCTAGGTATTAGGCTAAAGCTCTCTATAGCATACCACCACTAGATAGATGGTTAGACAGAGATTATAAATTAATACTTAGACTAGAGACTCTAGCCCTTTATTAACTACTTTTAGGATAACTGGGGCGAACTACTACCTATAATAGACTACGCCCAGGCAACCCTACCCTATAACTCTATAGGGTTTGCACCTATTTAGCTAGAAATGGGATACTTACCCTATATAAGCTTTAACTGGGAGAGACCGGAAGGACCACAGACTGTACGCAAAAAACTATCTTATAAGGAAGCACAGCAGTATGCTAGACGCTTAGAAGAAGCATAGGCGGTAGCCTATAAGAACCTAGAGAAGGCCTAGAAATTAATGGAACAGTAGGTAAATAAGTATAGGCGTGAGCCTGACTTTACCGTAGGCGATAAGGTCTAGGTTATAACAAAGAACTAGAAGATAGAATGGCCTAGCTGTAAGCTAGACTATATGTCACGGGACTCCTCCGTAACACCTTACACACGTCCACCTGTTTCCACCTACGCAGCAAGAAGAGACCGACCACGAGACGGCAATCTGACGGTAATCTACGGCAATCTGACGGCAATCTGCCGCATTCTGCCATATTCTGCCAAGTCCACCAAATCCTGCCAAGTTCTGCTAGGACCGCTACTCGAATCCTATTCTGCTCCGTGCACGTGTCGACCAAGCAACCAAACTAGCGATATATACCCTTTCTTCCCGTTTCCTTACCTTCTCTCCTTACGCAACGTCTTGACTTCATCACACAGTTCATGTACATAGCTTAATAATATCTACTTCGCTATATATTATCACCACTTGTACTCACTCCGTGACACTATAAGATGGCAGGACCGTATAAGATCCTTAATAAAGAAGGCAACTTATACAAGGTTAAACTCCTAGACTTAATTAAAGTCTACCCTGTTTTCTTACCAGATAAGCTACAGAAAGCTATAAATAACCTACTACCTGGATAAAAGAATAAGCCTCTACTACTAATTTAAGTTAATGGCGACGACAAATGGGAAGTTAATAAAATACTAGCCTATAAACTAGTACGAGGAACGCTAAAATACCGTGTCTAATAGAAAGGTTATAATCTAGACCTATAACGGGACTAGCCCAGTTACAGTAGGAATGTCTCAGTGAAACACTTAATAGATAAATTCCAACGCTTTAATCAAATTCTGCCAAATTCTACTAAGTTAATTAAATTCTGCTAAATTCCGCCAACTTAATTAATTTCCACTAGTCTCTACTAAATTCCACGGACGTAATAGAATTTGGTCGAAACCTGTTAAAATCCACGTGGGCTTATGCCTACGCGTCTGCTGCCAAGACCATAAATATTTAGCTATAAGTTTCCTACGTTCCTTTCTCTTCTTTACGCAATGTCTTGTACTCTGCAAGAGCTATATACCCATAGATTTAGATAGAATTTATATTGTTCCTTTAAATCTTCCCTAAAGCCTCTTCGCGCCCTCACATTACGTTGCGTTAAAATAACTACTATTAAAATGGCAAACAAACCTAAATCCCTTTTAATAACCATAAGTATTATAACCCTAATTAGGGAACAGTTAACTATAATGCAACAGTCCTTTATGGAAGCCTTAGCTTAGTAGCGGGCTGCACTAGAAGCCTAATACCAGTAATTAATAAAAGCACTCCATAAAGAACTCCGTAACGTTAAGGCACCTATGTTATAGACCCTAACAACGATACCTATAAACAAGATTAATATAATAGTATCTAAACCTAGCCCGTTAAATGAGAAAACAGAACTGGTAATAGTAGCTTAACCTATATATATAACAAACCAAATACCTATTGCAAAATCTAAAAAGCTCCCTAATCCTCCAATATTTAATAGAAACTAAAATAACCTATATCTCTTTATAACCAAGCTCCGTTTTAAACTCTTAACGAACTATAACTAATATCCCACTAAAGCTAGCAAAATTAGCTATGGAATGTCTTGTTTAAGTAAGGACGCTGCATAAACTATAGATCTATTCTTCTGTAACGGCACCTTTGTTAATTTTAAAATCTTTATCTCCCTACTAAAATGAACGTATAATGACGCCAGCCGCAAATATATAGCTATTACTAAACTTAAAAACCTATAATAACGGAACCAAGAATTTACCAGCTTCTTTTCGGAATTTTTAGGCCTTATTAGCGAACTGGATTGGAATAAAGCCGCTAAAGTTACTGCTTTTTAACGAGCTATTTCGGATAAGATTAAAGCCTAGTTAGTAGGTAGGGAACTGCTAAAAAACCTACCTAAATTCGCTATAATATATTAACGAATTGATAAGGACCTTTAATATAACAAATAGACTTATTCTCTAAAGCTAACTACACCTTACGTTTAAAACTCTATGAAACCAATATATACCCTAAAACGCGATCCCTCTCTAAACCTAAAAAGTTCTATGTATAACCCTATAGACCTTAATACCACTTGATTTTATATACCCTTGGAAACCAATAAACAAAGAACTTAAGCCACAAACGGAGAATGCTTTAGATGTGGTAAAAAAGTATATTTAAAGAAATTGCCGAACTTACCCTTTTAAAAAGGTCTGCTGTAGTTCCTCCTGAATATTAAATCGCACTCGTTCTTTAAGCTATACTTATTCCTTAACTTGTACTTATTCTATAAATTATACCTAGTCGTTATAAAGCATCTCACCTTTAGTTAACTTGGAAAACAAATTATTCTAGGGCTAAGTCGCGCCTTAGGACAAGAAGTGGAAGAGCATAAGTGTCTAGGCTCTTTCAGTGCTGATATATAACACAACTCCCTTAATATACTTAGCAAAATTTAAATACTTAGAAAATAGAAGGGGGTATAAATACTAATAGATAGCAAAGCCACTAGCATAGGCTTTATTAACATAAACTACGCAAAAACTTAATACCTAAATTTAAAGAAACTTAATAAGCCCTAAGGCTTATAAGGCTTTAATGGTAAGCCCTTAATATATAGCAAACTAACACACTACGCTCTTATAAAGATGCGGATAGGCGAACACCTTAAATACGTTTTCTTATTTATAATACCCCTAAAGCATTATAAGGTAATACTTGGATATAGATAGCTAAAACAACATAACCCTTTAATTAGCTGGGTTAAAGAAATACTAAAGTTCCGTATAACCTACTGCCAAAGTTATTGCTTAAAACACCACCTGCCCTACGAACATGCACAAGATTATTTAAATTTAACATAATATAAACTACCCCTGCTATGGACCCTGAGCTAAAACGATAAGGTTATAACTGCTAATTATAGTAAAGAATATAAAGATGTTACGCCAAAACCTTTTAAAATTCATATAACACAAGCCGCACCTTTTATTTCGTTAGCACGAAAACAAAACCACAAAATCTTTGCTATAACTATAAAAGATATTAAGAAAGCACTAAAACCGAAGTAATATATTAACCCTTAACCTCTTATACCTAAAGAGTACCACAATCTAATTAACGAGTTTAAGAAAAGATTCGCAGACCAACTACCCCTATATTAGGATGTATACAACTTTAAGATAGAACTTGAACCTAGTATGACATTAAAGTTTGGTCCGCTATATGGTATATTACAAGAAGAACTACTTGTAATACAATAGTACCTTAATAAGTATCTAGAAAAAGAATTTATTCGCCCTAGTTAATCTCTATTCGCCTTACCCGTACTATTTATTAAAAAGCTAGAAGAAGGCTTAAAATTCTATATTAATTATTAAGCTCTAAACGCAATTATGATTTAAAACCAATATCCTATTCCCTTAATTTAAGAAACGCTTAACTGCTTATTAAAGGCACGGTACTTTATAAAGCTTAATATAGTCGCTGCCTTTAACCAAATCCGTGTCCGTAAAGGAGACGAAAAGTACACAGCTTTTTGTATATAATGGGGACTCTTCAAATACCTAGTAATGCTATTTGGTGTAAAGAATGGTCCTAGTACGTTTTAGCAATATATTAACAATATGCTTTAAGAATTCCTTAATGTATTTGTTACTGCGTATATTAATAATATCTTAATCTACTTGTCTTTACTTTTTAAACACCGGAAGCATATCTAAATGGTCCTTAAACGCCTATAAGACGCGGGTTTGTAATATAATATTAAGAAATATAAGTTCCACATATCTAAAGTTATATACTTAGGCCTAATTATATCCTATAACGGAATTAAAATGGACCCTAAGAAGGTTACTGCAATTATAAACTAGAAAAGCCCTAGTAATATATAAGATATTTAAGAATTTCTAGGATTTATAAATTTCTATTATTAATTTATTAATTAGTTTTTAAAAATTGCCTAACCGTTAGTAAACCTAATAAGGAAGAATATGAAATTTAAATAGACTGCTAGATGCGAATAAGCTTTTAATAACTTAAAATAACGTTTTATAACCGCTCTAATTCTTACCTACTTTAACCCTAACCTTAAATATATCGTTAAAACAGACTCGTCTAATTATGCCCTAGGGGGAGTGTTATTGCAATATAATAAGAACGGTAAGCTGCGCCTAGTAGCCTTTCTCTTCTAAAAGCTCGCCCCTGCCAAATTAAACTATGAAATATACGACAAAGAACTGCTTGCAATCGTTAGATGTTTTAAACAGTGGCGCCCTAAGCTTAAAGGATTGTTGTTCCTAATACGCGTGTTAATGGACTATAAGAACCTATAGTACTTTATAACTATAAAGTAATTAATACAGCGCTAGATTTGTTAGGCCGAATACCTTTTACAATTTAATTTTAAGATTATATACTAACTGGGCAAACTTAATTAGAAACCTAACGCATTAATATAACAATTATAAAACCTACCTATAAACGCTTTAGACAAACGGATTATAAATTAATTATAAATCTTACTACCCCCTTGTTACGGAACGCGGGCAATGGCTACAAAGCGTATATATTTGGGGAGTCTACAAGACGTTACGCAATCGATCGTAAGGGTCAAGGGCGTAAGGAGGTGATATACCCTCGCGTAGCTAATATAAGCTATACGCGAGGTGTACGCAAGAGCACGGGGTTCTCCTATAGAGGCCCCTACGGTCGGGTTCCGTGACACTACGCCCCCTCCTATTGAGGCGGAGCTCCGGCGACGCTGTGGTTGCTATATATATATAGGGGGAAATGCTTAGGGTATCTAGAAGAAGGAATATCGTTATAGGTATAACGGGCTTGTATAGGTGCTTCTGACTTAAAGCTTATAGGTTGCTACTATGCGAAGGTACTGGGCTATAGAGGGGAAGGAGGCTGTTAGGGACTTGGTAAGGTGTGAGGGTATTGCTAAGGCGCTAGTAGTAAGCGAGCCAATAGCGATTTTCTATCCCAGGGATGGAAAATCCTAATTGGTTAGCTTCTCCTTAGCGTCTAGAATCTGACCAATTAGATAACTTTAACCGGTAGTTAAAGTTCCTTAATATCTTATTAGAGTAGTTACATAACGGTAATGTATAATAATTTAGCTGTGACGGCTCCTATAGGGGATTAGGTATGAAATCTCTGCTTAGGCCTAGTTTCTATGGGTTTACGTGGTAGAAATCGCTAATTAGATCTTTTACGTTTTTAAAATCTTCCTATAGTTGCCATTCTGGCTGATCTATGTCAAATCCTGTATAGGTAGCTTTATAGTAGAGCCGCCGTCCTCTGCCTTTACTAAAGTATTTAGAGTTGATAATTTGTTTAATGGTCCACTCCTTGTGGTTCTCGTCTTCGTTTTTATCTTGGATTAGTACTAGTAGGGGTTTAGGCTATATTTGTCCTGGTAGAGGGTTAGGCTGGTAAAGGTGTAGTAGCTATAGGTGAAACATAGGCCATATCCCGCGGGTGGCTAAGGCAGGCGGGAGCTCTAGTTTATATATAGCTCCTCTGTTAATAACTCATTTAATCTAGTAGGGGCTAAGGTTCTTGTGATTAAGTGACTTTATAGGTCTCTATATGGAGATATTATATGCATCTAACTATACCTAGTCGCTAACACGTATCTCAGGTAGTGGTGTTCTGTAGCGGTTAGCGAAGTAAGCTTGTTTCGCTTGGGCCTAGGCCATCTCTCCTTTGTAGTAGTTGAGTAGGTCTTTTATACGGTCTGTATGTTAATCGGTAAGTAGCATCTTAAGGCGTTTTCTATATAGCAGTTTCTTATTAATAGGCTCTGGTAGCTCTATACTAGATTGTAGGTGATATCCTTTATTTGTGAAGAACGGGGTAAGTCCTATAGTGGCTAAGACATAGTTATTTACTGTAAATTTACCTAGCAGAAGGTGGTCTACCTAGTTGTCTTAACTATAGGCGACTACCTGTTATAAGTACGCCTTTATACTAGCGTTAGCGTTTTCTGGTTGTCCCGCAGTTTTGTGGTAAAAGGATATAGACATCTTAACGGAGATACTAAGGCGTTAGCAGATCCGCCTCTATACGTTAGAGTTAAATTACGTGCCTTGGTTAGACGTAATAGAGTTAGGTAACCCGTGTAGTTAGTAGACTTTACGGAGAAAGGCATTGGCAACGTCGCTTACGGCTACGCCTTTGGTTGGGACGTAGTGGCGTTCTTTTATAAGTCGGCATATTATTATAAGGATGTTCTTATAGGTTCGGCCATGTTATTTATAAGGTAGTAGGTTGATAACGAAATCTATGGCGATATCTGCCTATCGTCGTATAGGTACTGGTAGAGGGTGTAACAGTCCTTAGTACTTTATATGAAATGCTTTAGTACATTTATAGCCATAGTAGGTGCTTATAAAGCGTTTAACTAAGTCTATTATTTTAGGCCAGAAGTAGTATTGGCTAAGAAGTTTATAGGTTCCTCCTTTGCCTGGGTGGCCGCTTAATCGGAGGTCGTAGGCCATTTGGATTAGTTGCCGTTGTAGGTCTTTTAAGTTGGGGATAAATAGACGGCCTCTATAATAGAGCCTGTTTTCTTTTACTTTTAAGGCTGCTATATTAATCTGGCCTAAGCTTCGGAGGTTAGTAGGCAGTATATAGGTGCCGGCGATCTTTGCGGCAATTAGTTAATACAGTAATGGGTTAATAGGGGTTTTATATACTGCAGTAATAAGTTTATTAATTTTGGGGGGTAACTTTAATTCTGTGGTATAAAGCTAAGGGGCGGTTGGTTCTGTCTTAAGTAGTATGCCTAGGGCTAAGTTTCGTGCTTTTAGGATTGTTTGTTGTTAGAATTAATTATAAGGGTCATCTTCTAACTAAAAAAGGTCTTGCGAACGGCGTATTAGGCTATTAGGCTTAGTACCTTGTACTTCTAGCCTATATGTAATTTTGAAGTTAAAACTAGAGAGGAACTCGTTCCAACATGCTTAGCGTTAGTTTAGTTGTTTCGTAGTTATAAAGTACTTAAGGTTATAATGATCCGTAAGGACCTTAGTTGGCTAGTCAGATTCTGCTAAGGAGAGTTCTGATTAGAATTCCTTAAACGCTTATATAATTATAAGGAGTTCCTTATTATAGATCTTATAGTTACATTCTTATAGTGTAAGCTTAGACAAGTAGAATGTGACTAGGTAGAGGAGACCGTTATCACCTATTTAGGAAAGAATGCCCGCGTTGACATAGTCTAAGGAGTTAGTCTTAAGATAGAGTTGTCGTCCTGGTATAAAGTAAGCTAGAATAGGTGCTTTGGTAAACACATCTTTTAAGTCTTAGAACGCCTTTTCGCATTTAGGCGTCTAGATAAAATGTAGATATATTTTTCTTCCTTTTATAGAAAAGCCCTTTGTTCGCATTATTGCTGTAAGTGGTGCTATAACACCCGAGAAATTGTATATAAATTTTTGATAGAAGTTGGCGAAACTAAGGAAGGCTTATACATCCTTAATATAGGTAGGGGTTTGCCATCTGGTGATTATATATACTTTTTTAGGGTCTATACGGATACCCTTAATAGTAACAATTAGTTTAAGGTATTTTACTTCTATAACTAAGAATTCACACTTCTTTAAATTAATATAAAGTCCTGCGTCTCTAAGGCGCTATAGGACCTTTTAAACGTGCTCGGTATACTTAGAAGGGTTATTGCTATAAATAAGTATATCGTCTAGGTACGCGGAGTAGAAGTCGTTAAGGTAGTCCTATAAGGCATTATTAATGTAGCTTTAGAAGCTGCTTGGGCCGTTATATACGCCGAAAGGCATGACGGTGTATTTGAATTGGCTAAAGTGTAATATAAATGCGGTTTTCCATTTGTCACCTTCCCATATTTAGAGGCAGTTAAAGGCGGCAATGATATTAAGTTTAATATAGATTTTGGCTTGGCTAAGCCGTTTAAGGGTCTTGTGTATAAGTGGTATAAGGTATTAGTTCTTAATCGTAATAGCGTTAAGTCCTTTATAGTTAATATAGAATTAAATACCTCCTCCTAGCTTTTTAGTAAAGAGGATAGGAGTAGCTACTAGGGATATACTGGGATGAATAAACCCTTTATTAAAGTGCTTGTTGATATACTTTTTAACAACTAGGAGTTCGTCTTTTAACATTAGGTAGGGTCTCTTATAGGGCAACGTTTTTCTTTATTTAATATTAATGGTATAGTTATTAGGTTAATGTGGGGGCAGTATATCTGCGCTCTTTTGTAAGCATACGTTAATAAAGTTATAGTATCTCTTGGGGAGGAGCTTGCGGAGTTCCTTATTAATAAGTCCTTTTTTAAGCTTTATAAACTTCTTAAAGTCTAAGGGTAAAAGTCCGTAGAGTTCTATAGGGGTATTATTTTCTAGGAGGTTAACTATGTCTATCCTATTACTATAGAGGACGTGGTCCTAATCTTTATTAAGCTTATATAGTTATAATTAGGAGGCTGTGGCAACGGTCCAGCCTTTCCTATATACTATGCGGTAAAAGGCCGCGGCGCTTACATAGTAGTAGTTAATTATAGGTGGGGTAATAAGGGTTTCCTTAGGTTAATATCCTAGGGAGTAAATAGAGGCGGTTAGGCTATGCCCTAGGTAAGTCTCTCTGCAGTATTTAAAGTTAAAGGTTACTTCTCTCTTTTACCAGTTAATGGTGGGGTTGTGTTATTTAAGCTAGTTTATTCTAAGGATAATAGGGTAGTTTATAAGTGGTGTAATATAGGCCTAGAGCTCCTTCTGGTGTCCGTTTATATTTAGGTAGAGTTGTGCTATATAGGTAATCTTTTATGTAGTACAACTACCGTCAGCGAGTTATAGGGCGCGGGCTTTGGCGAGGGGTAAGGTAGGTAGGTTATAAGTACGCATAAATTAGGTATTTATAAATTTATCAGTAGCTCCGCAGTTAATTATAGAATAGGTTTTATATTATTTCTTAGCAGTAGTTCCCTTTATAGGTAAGACTATTTGCTTCTATCCTTCTATTTTTACTAAGCTATCTATTAAGTAAGCTAATATATAGATCCCTCTATTATTGGAGTATTTTAACCTGCGACTTAGGGCTGGGACTTTATGTTTTCCGCTTCCGTGTTTAATTCTACTACTATTACTACATCTTTATCTTGTGCGGTAGCGGCGTATAGCGACGTATTTAGTATCTAGGGTATAGGGTTAGGTGTTTAATAGCGGCTACTAAACCTAGCTATTAGGCAGTTTGGGCTATAGCTATAATAGCCTTCTTAATGGTATCTATAGTAACGCCTTAGCTTCTAGAGTAGCTCGCGCTCTCCGTCTAGTAGCTTCTTCGGGAAGGCTAGTATGGAGAGGTCAATATTAGGACCAGTAGTGTTGCTTAGGGTAATAGGTATCGGTGGTTTAGTAGGTCCAAAGGGCTTCTATAGGGAGGTCTTTAGGCGGGGGTTTACAGTAGTGATCTAGTTTAGCTGTTGTTTAATCTTCCATAGGGCTGCTACCATATTGTAAATATTGTTATAGTTGTGGCTAGCGGCTGTATAACTAAGGCGATAAGTAACTTTTTTAAGGAGATCTTTCTGGTCTTTAGCGTTGTCTTAAGTAAGGACTTTGGTATATTTCTAGAATTTAACATAGAACTTGTTAAATAATTTAGTAGGATTTATCTTTAGGGCGCGTAGTTTAGCTTGACTAGTGGCCACTAGGTTATAGTCGCGGTATATTTAGTTAAGGTTGTTAAGGACTTCCTAGTAGGACTGCTACTTTTAGGGACTGCTAGTCTCCCATTAAGCGAAAAGCCTATTAAACGGAATACCCTTCATTCATCTAATAATATAGCCAATCTTGGTATCTTCTATAGGGAAAAGGTAGGCGCTCTAGGTTAGTTTTTTGCGGGTTTGCATCTTCTAGTAGCTGTATTCCTTGCGGTCACCCTTAAAGATTAGGGGATTAGGGTAGCGTATATTAGACCCTATAGTGGTAGTTTAGGTTTAATTGTTATAGCTTTTATTATTGCTACTGCTGTAGTAGGGGTTCCCGTTAGGTAAAGCTACTCAGCGCTAACCTTCCGTTGAGCGTTAAGTAGGTGAGGTTGCTAGGGGCGTAAAGACTTAGGTGGCGTTATATGCAGTAAAGAGGTATCTGGTATTATTACAAATGTGCTTATTAAGCTAAGATTATAGGTATTTAATTATACCCTCTCTTTTAGTAACTGTAGTAATAAGTATAATCTCGGCCTTCTTTAATCGTTGGACGTTGTATTTAGACGCGCAAAGGTTATCTTTAATTTCTTAGCGTGTGTTGTTAGCGAGCGCCTTATAAGCTTATAGGTCTTAGATGATATTATAATCTTAGGCAGCACGCATCTTAGCTTATATAAGCTTTAGATAGTAGTTCTATAAAAGGCGGTAGTATTTATTAGGTTCTTATGCTACTATTTTTATAAATATCTTGGCGTCTCATATCTTAATCTTAATGGGTAGTAGCCCTTCGGCTTATTTATCCGTGGTTGTGTAGTTAATAAAGGATAAAACATTGTTAATATCCCCCTTGTGGTCGTTGTAGTCTTTTAAGCCACTAGGCTTCCCTTTAGGGGTTAAGGCTAGGGCTAATAAATTAAATCCTCCTGGGACTGATTAGTGTTATGGTTTTAATATAGGTATTAGGTTATTCTTTAAGTTTAATATAATAGCTAGTAAGGAATTTCGTCTTACTATTATTAATTCTTTAGGAGTACAAAGTGAGGTAACTTGTGGACACGCTACTTCTGGTAGCGTTTGCGGTATCGTGGAGACGTAGAATTAGTCATAGGCTAAGCGTTGGTAAAGAAAAAGGCGTAACGTAATATTATGGAACGCGGGCAATGGCTACAAAGCGTATGTATTTGGGGAGTTTACAAGACGTTGCGCGATCGATCGTAAGGGTCGAGGGCGTAAGGAGGTAATATACCCTCGCGTAGCTGACATAAGCTGTACGCGAGGTGTACGCGAGAG
>Ga0307507_10002576_pt1 | contig 37560 bp, 11 predicted proteins | sample 7_EM_MG_FD_207223 | JGI IMG/M metagenome (GOLD analysis project Ga0307507, IMG submission 207223) | Populus trichocarpa ectomycorrhiza microbial communities from riparian zone in the Pacific Northwest, United States - 7_EM | ecosystem: Host-associated > Plants > Roots > Unclassified | place...
ATCACTATATCTTAAAAACTACTGAACCATTTACTATGCAACTTTAATAGAGGCTGTAGAGCATATATAAAAGTCCAAATTTAAATTATTAAAATTTATTATTAAGTGGTTGTTAAGATATTAAAGTATGATTTTTCCATTTTTTGGTGTGTTTTTGAAGTGATCAGCTCACCCGTTTGACCAGCTCACCCGTGAAATACGTTAACCCAAACTACCTAATAGCTAGGTTTAGTAGTTGTCGCCTAATACCTAACCTAGTACCCTAAACATTAAATATGTTGCTACGCGCCACTACTATATAAGATAAAGACATAGTAATAGCAGTAGGGTTGGATATGGAAGCGGAAAACGCTAAGATCTAGCCCTAAGTTATGGGTTAGGACGCCCTAACAATAGAGGGATCTATATATTGGCCTACTTAATAGATAACTTAGTAAAGATAAATAGACGGAAATAGATAGTTTTACCTATAATAGAAACTACTGCCAAAAAATAATATAAAAGCTATTCTATGTCACGGCACTGTCTTGACGCGTACTGTCTCGTACTGTCTCGTACTGTCTCGTACTGTTTCCTACTATTGGCTGGCCCACCACTAGCGCCTTGGCGGCTGCCCCTAATATTTATATACAATACCCCCTTTCACCTCCTTCTCCTCTTTATACCATAATGTAGTTATTTAGCCTACTTGCATTACAGTACTGTAACAGTTTATGGTATCTCCAATTGCGCCCCGTCGCGACCTCTGTTTTCTTTTTCTTCCTAGTATATTATCTCCGTTTTCCCAGTGTAATCGCGACCCGGCGTGACCAACAACACTATACCACAGCCCTAGACAACCTTAGTATAGTCCTAGATAACCTTAGCATTATAGTAAGCCTTATAGATTTCAATTGCCTTACCCAGATCCCTTGAAATGGGCGACCACAATATAGATAATACCCCGTCGACGAACCCACGCGAAGCGCTTGCCTGCCTCTTTAATACCTCCCACACCTACATTGCCTGGGTAATTAGGAGTGGTCTGGAGTACCCTAAGGACCTTAATATAGCAGGAACCTTCCAGCACCTCTCTATATATACAACCTTTTTGACTAGCGTTAAGAACGGCCTTCAAGCCATCTATAACAAAGGCCGAACTATAAAGTCTTAGCTTAAAGAAGCTTAGCGCAGAATTAACCCCCTTAAGACGCTCGAACTACGTGTATAATAATATAAACAGCAAGCCCTTGCATATACTAAGATTATATAAAGTCTAAGCTCTTAGATTACTATACTTACCTAGACTATTACTGATAAGAATATAGCTACTGGCTCCCCTCTTCTAACCAAGCCCTACAGAAAAAAGCGTGAAGTAAAAAATCTAACCCCGTTTAATAGCAAGAGATCACCAATTAAAAAATAAGAAAAATTTAAAATATGGGAAACAAAGATCTAAGGCGTTTTCTAGAGGGATATATAGTGCTTTAAGACCCTAATGGACGAAGTCCTCTATATGTTAGACACGCTAATAGATAAGGCCTATAACTATATTAAGCACGGCCTTGATATACTATATATATACCCAAATAACTTAAGTAAATGGACCTTCTCCAACCGAGAGTCTATGCTCGTGTATATAAGGAAGTACTATAAGACTATCAATATAACCCAAGCAGTAAAAAACAAGTTAGATACCTTAATTTAAGGTAAGCGTAACTACTAGTCCTAAAAAGCAGAGCTTAATAAGTTAATAATTAAAAAACTAAGAAACAAAAAGTGGATCTACTTAAGAAGAATATTTCCTCTAAAATAAAGGACCTAGCCCTTACCCTTAGCCGTAAGATTGGCGATGCTGACTATAAAGGCTAGAGTAAGCAGATGGATGTATTCGCTTACAACCTATAAAACTACGCCCACTATACTAAACTTAATACCGCTAAGCTAAGTACCGCTAGTGGCTATTAACCTGCACCACCTAATAATAATACCTTAGCATTAGTACCGTAGAATAACCTAATAGACCTTAACACCATTAAATTTGGTAGTGGTAGTAGTGGCCTCCCTAATAACGTCTAAAGACACTATATAGATAATAGATTCTGTATAGCGTATAGTTAACCTGGCTACTAGAAAGATGCTTATAACCCTAAGAGGAACCCAAATCCCCTTCTAATGCTACCGCGCCAACCCCCTCCAAGCCATGGCGAATTCTTTAGTAGAGGGGATGGAAATTGAGACGGTAACTGCGGACGGGGATGTAGGTTTAAACACAGAAACCTACCCCTATAATTCTCTTCCCCAATACAGCCCTAGCTAATGGTCCCGTATATAAACTATAGACAAGTGCTCCGTGCTGCTACTAACTATAAAACCGGCTATGTCCTCGGTAAAGTACCCCCTAGTATATATACACCCTTAGAAACCAACACATTAGGATATACTAGCTAAGACTATAGTTACTAGCTAAGCCCCACGACTTAGTTATTAAAAGACTAACCCTTGGACTAAGTCGCCTCTAAGGGTTAGAACTATATAGGGAGGAGGATAAAAGGATTAGATCTATACTACTAGATTAGTTAAATCTTGTTTTAAGCTAGCTACTACTTAAACTTAGAACAGCAAATAGCGATAGAAATGCTATCCTTATTTAGACCTACCTCCCCTTACTACGCAACCCACTCCTATAAGTTTTTATTGAAATAGTAAGCCTTGTTAACAGCGGTAGTACAGCACTAGCGTTTGTAGACAAAGACTTACTTATAAAAAAGCACAATATTATAACGAAAAGACTCCTAGTTTTAAAACCACTCCGCCTTACTAATGGACTTCTATCCAGCTTTATTACCCACTACTTTATAGCAAAAATAATAATCGGCCACTATATAGAATCTATACTCTTCTACGTTACAAAGTTATTACCCTCTATACTAGTAATTCTTGGAATGCCTTAGCTTAAAAAGCATAACTTAAGGCTAGACTTCCCCGCCCTAGAGCTTAAGTTTAACTCTAACTACTATGCCTATAACTGTCTCCTATGGCATATTCCTGACTGTGACCAAGTAGCACCACATAGACGCATTATATGGCCAACGCTTAGATACCGTCAGCTGACAGTAGAAGAGGTACCTAACACTAGTGAGCCAATACATGCAGTAAACGAAGTAGAGATTCTGGAAGACTGGACCACTGCCCCACCCTTAAGAAAACAAACACCGCCAGAACTATAAGTCCCCTATATACACCCGCTTAACCTAGGCCAGCTAATAAGACACCTAACTCTAAGTTAATTACCATACGTATATATAACCGCACGTATAATAGCCAAAGGCGTTACAGCTAAGACTGAAACTAGAGCAATTAAGACCTCCCCCCTATAATGCCTAACCTCACACCCGTCTCCCGCGCGTACCGTGTAGGGCCGCCGCCTTGTTTCCGTCCCCCTAGGCCGACCGAGCCGCGCTAGCCTAGCCGTAGCACTGGAAAACCAGATACGCCCCAACCTAGACAATATTAGATGCACTTATGCCGTTAATTTCACCCAGTTCTGTAAATAAAAAGGCGTGAAGGTAATAAGGATCTATATAGCAGAGCTAGTAGAAATAGAAAAATAAGAAGAGCACTAATAGCTGCTTAAACAGCTGTCTATAGGCCTAATAGAAGTACCAAACCTGTTAGAAAAGTCCTTCCGCTAACTAGTAAAAGGCGACTATACAATAGAGGAAGCCCGTAAAGCGCTACCCCCTTATTTTTATAACTTCCTTAAGATAAACTTAAAAACCAAGGCTGAGTTTCTACGCCGGAAGATAGTCAATACTAATATTAAAAAATTCCTAAAAGGCAAACTAGGACTAACCCGCAAAGACATTTTATAATGCTTATTAAAGGAGTTCCGTAAATATATTAAGCATTTCCTTCCTAAGAACGTAGACAAGCTACTCCCTCACCGACTATGGGACTATAAAATTAAGATTATCTCTGGAAACCAGGCCCCGTATTATAAAAATAGACCACTCTTACCTGCCAAACTCAGCTGTGTAAAGAAATGGATTAATAAGATGCTGGATAAGGGTTTTATCCGCGAATCAACCTCACTAGCTACCGCACTACTCCTTCTCACTACGAAGCCTGGCGGCGGTATATAAATCTACCATAACTACTAAGGCCTAAATATAGTTACTATTAAGAACTAGTACCTATTGCCACTAATCCATAAGACACTTAACGCACTCTATAGTGCTAAGTATTTTACCAAGCTTAACGTAATCGCTGCGTTTAACCAGATCTGGATTACGGAAGGCTATAAGTAGCTTACAGCATTTATTACCCGGTTTGGACTCTATAAGATATTAGTTATACTGTTTAGTCTCTATAACGCGCCCGCTATGTTCTAGAACTATATTAACTATATTTTATATAACGCCCTTAACGACTACTGCACCGCGTATCTTAATAATGTCTTTGTCTTCTTAAAAACACGCGCCAAATATATAAAATATGTAAATAAAATTATCTAGAGACTTAGTAATGCTGGACTCTAGATTAATATTAATAAGTTTAAGTTTTATACTACTAAAACAAAATACCTTGGCTTAATTATCTTAACTAATGGCATGACTATGGACCCTAAGAAGGTGTAGGCCCTATAGGAATAAAAGGACCCAATATTAGCTAAGAAACTATAGCAATTTCTTAGCTTTGCGAACTTCTACTAATAATTTATTTAAGGCTATTCCAAGGTAGTTAAGCCTATAACTAGGCTACTAAAAAAGAGCATTAGCTGGTTATAGGGCCCTAATTAAGTATAGGCATTCTAGACCCTAAAAACAGCGTTCACTACAGCACCGGTCCTAGCGTATTACGACTACACGAAGAAGACTGTAGTAGAGATAGACACCTTGAACTGGGCTTTAGGTGGAGTACTCTACTAAGCTGATAAAAGTAACAAGCTTAAGCTAGTTGCATTCTTCTCTGCTAAGCACTCAGCCCTTAAATGCAACTATAAAATATATAACAAGGAGCTCCTGGCAATCGTTAAGGCACTAGAAGAATGGCGTCCCAAACTATAAGAAACTAAGCAGCTGTTTAAAATTATTATAGACTATAAGAACCTCTAGACCTTTATAATAATAAAATAACTAAACTAGCGCCAAGTCCACTAGGCTAAGTTCCTTTCCTAATTTAACTTTGTTATTACCTATAGGCCTAGCACTAAAGCTATAATCCTAGACACTCTTAGCCGCCTTCTAGGCGTTATACCTGCTAATGCTAATAATAAATGTCTACAACACTAAGACCGCGTTGTCTTACTACTAAAGAAAGTCAACCCTATTATTCTAGAAGAACTACTAAGCGAATCCTAAGACCAGAGTATTAAAGACTTTGTTATAGTAATGGACCTAAAGCCTAAGAAAAAAACCCTTAAGGAGCTTATTAAGAATGCCTATAAAGAGAACGAACTCGCTAGGAATATGTTAGCTGCGCTACACAAACGGAAAGACTATAAAGCACGTTATTGGCCTAAGCAGATTAGGAAGCTGCTCCGCTATAATAAATCTAAATGTTTAATTGTTAACGGCCTAATCTACTATAGGAATTAAGTATTTGTCCCTAATTTACCTAAAATCTAACTAGAAGTTGTACACTACACGTATAGTTTGGGCCCCGCGGGCCACCTGGGCCAAGTTAAGACACTAGACCTCCTTAATCGAATATATTAGTGGCCAGGTATTTTATAGTTCACGGCTACCTTTATAAAAGACTGCGCTCTCTGCTTCTGGATAAAGACCCTATACTTAGCACTACTTGGCTTCCTAAAACTACTAAAACTACTAGTCCGCCTATAGATCGATATCTCTATTAACCACGTTGTTGACCTGCCTAAGTGCCTTTATAACGGAAAAACATATAGATATATCTTTATTATTATTAACCACCTAATAAAGATAAGACACTTTATTTCTGTTACTAGCCTAAACACTAAGAAGCTTGTTAAAGCATTTATCTATACTGTTTATAGGTTATACGGCGCTCTAAATACCATTATTTCTAATAGAGGCTTTTTATTTGTTTCTAACTTCTGGTGTTGCCTAAACTAGCGCCTAAAGGTAACCCTAAGCCCTAGCTCCGTATAGTACCCTAAAACAAATAGCTAAACTAAGATTGTTAATGCAGTAATAAACAAGTACCTACGCGCCTTTATAAGCTTCACCTAAAACGACTGGGTAGATTAGCTCCCCTTTACTAAGTTTGCTATAAATAACTAGGTTAATAAAACCACGGAAATCTCACTGTTCTTTGCCAACTATAGCTACAACCCACGCCTGGGCGTTAAACTAGTAGGCCCCTAGATATTAGCCCTGTCTATATATATAAAGAAGGAGTACCTATAAGCTAATACTATTGCTAACCGCTTTAAGCGTATCTTAACCTAGCTTAAAGCCCTAGCTTATATCTCCTAGCAATAATATAAAGATAACGCTAATATAAAACGAGACGAAGGTATAATATTTAAAAAGGATAATATGGTTATAATTAGCCTTAAAAACATAAAGACCAACTGGCCTAAGAGGAAGTGGGATAATAACTAGGACGGACCCTAGCCCGTCCTAGCTGCCTATAGAGGAGCAGTTGTAGTTAACCTCCCAGACTATATCCGTGTTAATAAGTCTTTCTATACTTTAAAAGTCTGCCTTTGGTTCCCTAAAGAGATCTCTAGTCAAGCACGCATTAATAAAGAGAAACGTTATAATGTTATAGGTAGAATAGCCAAAAGGGATAACAACGGCAATATTATAGATAAGTGGGAATTTAAAAGGATTCTTAATGTATATAATAAACAAATGGACAAGCACGGCTTAATATATTATATTAAATGGAAATATTATAATGAGAAAACCTAGGAACCTAAGAAATCCCTAAAAGGGTATAAGTACGCACTACTAAAGTTCTATAAACAATACCCTAAAAAGCCAGGACCCCCAGACTAGGTATAAGATAAGGGAGAGCCACGCCAAGGCCGTGGCCAACCACAAAGGTAATTTGTGGTGGTTGAGATCTTATAGAACTTCAACCGCCAGTCGAAGTTATCTAATTGGCTAGTTTTTTACCAAGAAGCGCTATATAGTGGCGGTATGGAGTTCTGCCGACTTTATTCGTTAAGCTAACTAATTAAGATTTTCTATGCCCGGCATAGAAAATCGCTATTAGCTCGGTTAAGGGCGGTAAGCGGAAGTAATATCTTTATAGCGAAAATAAGTTACCTGTTCGGTTTAGGGACTAAACCTTCTAGGGAGGGGAGTACTGTCACGGCACTGTCTTAACGCGTACTGTCTTGTACTGTCTTGTACTATTTCCTACTATTGGCTGGCCCACCACTAGCGCCTTGGCGGCTGCCCCTACTATTTATATACGATACCCCCTTTTATAGTTCCAAGACATTAGTCTGTGTATATACGAATTCTTACCAAAATTAACACGACTTTAAACAATTGCACAACGCCACAGCAATCAAATGCAGCCAAATCAGTATGAGATTATTTAATTACAGTTAATACTTTGTCTACCAGCCATGTGCTTTTTTTACTGCCTCCATCCTTTGGTCCATACTGTCAATTAACTATCGCATAAGGCCTTAATCAATAGCCAACCACGCCTCTTTATAGGCCTTAATTAAACGCTCTAAATCCTCCTTACTTTGTCCCATCTGTTTAAGCTCTGGATAAAGCTCAAGAATCTTCCTTTTTAGTGCTAGCCAGAGGTGCTCAATTGGGTTAAGATTAGGCGAGTATAGAGGGAAATCTAGGGTTCAAACACCGTGCGTTTCCAACCACTCCTTTACAAGATTTAACATATGGATTAAAGCGTTATCCATTTAGTAGATATCCAAAGGCTTATAGACTGGCATAAGACCTTCTTCTAAGGCCTAAATATAGCTTTGGGCGCTATAGCCTTCCTTTCATACTAAAACGTCCCTTTCCATAGCAATTAACTCCGAACGGCCATCGTACTAAAAAGCGGCGTAGATTATCTGTATAAGATCCTTTCCGTTAGACACCTCTGTAATAAAGTTATAATTCCACTTTTATAGAGACGTCTGGAAGACCTAGATAGGCTTCTTTCCTAAGCCTTGTTTATATAAATATTTATTAGAAAACTTAATACGTCTCTAAGGGAATCCCTTATACTTTTAAGCCCAAAGATACCTTAATTAAGCTACCGCTGGTGTCAGCTTTGGTCTCTTTTTGGCAAGCCACTTTATAATATGGTGTTTTTTAAATAGATGTTGCAAAGTTCTATGCTTAACGGTAACCCCTACGGCTTGACACTTAAGAGCTGCATAGTTAATTTAAGGATTTCTGCGTATAATTTAAAGAAGTAGACGCTTCTGGCGTTAAGTAAGCTTCTTGGGCTGTCTAGATCTTGGCAGAGATTTAAGCGTGTGGTGGTTATTCCATTGATTAATTGTATTGTAAATAACGCAATAAGTGACGCAATACCTCGCCGCGATTTTAGTCTTCTCCTCCCCTACCTCTACTGCACTAAGGATTCCGGCTCTTTGTGCCTCTGAAAGCTCTGCCCCAGGCCTTCGATTTCCACTAATTTCCGTGCCAAACGAGCGTTGCATTGTAATGTAGTAAATGATTGAATTTCGTGACAATATTGCGATCGTGTGGTGTTGGTTCGCGTGTGCACAGACTAATGTCTTGGCACTGTACCTTCTTCTCCTCTTTATACCATAATGTAGTTATTTAGCCTACTTGCATTACAGCACTGTGACATTCTATAATTAATTTTAAAGCTATTAATAAATTTATAAATACCTAATTTGTGCGCATTTATATCCTACCTACTTTACCCTTTACTAAAGCCCGCGCCCTATAACTTGCTAATAGCAGTTATACCGCATAGAAGATTACCTATATAGTATAACTCTATCTAGATATAAACGGGCACTAGGAAGAGCTTTAGGCCTATATTATACTGCTTGCTAACTACCCTATTATCCTTAGAATAAACTAGCTTAAGTAATATAACCCCACTATTAACTTAGAAAAAGAGAGAAGTAACCTTTAACTCTAAATACTATAGAGAGACTTGCCTAGGGCATAACCTAGCCACCTCTATTTACTCCCTAGGATATTAACCTAAGAAACCCCTTATTACCCTACCTATAACCAACTGCTACTATATAAGTACTGTGGCCTTTTACCGTATAGCATATAGAAAAGGCTAGACCATTATTATAGCTTCCTAATTATAACTATATAAGCTTAATAAAAAATATAACTATGTCCTCTATAGTAATAGAATAGACATAGTTAATCTTTTAGAAGATAATACCCCTATAAAACTCTATAGACTTTTACCTTTAGACTTTAAGAAATTTATAAAGCTTAAAAAAGGATTTACTAATAAGGAACTCCGCAAGCACCTCTCTAAAAAATACTATAACTTTATTAATATATACTTATAAAAGTGCGCAGATATACTTCCCCTATATTAACCTAATAACTATACCATTAATATTAAATAAGGAAAAACGCTACCCTATAAAAGGCCCTACCTAATATTAAAAGACAAACTTCCAGTTATTAAAAAGTATATTAATAAGCACCTTAATAAAGAATTTATTTATCCTAGTATATCCCTAGCAGCTGCCCCTATCCTCTTTACCAAGAAGCTAGGAGAAGGTATTTAATTCTATGTTAACTATAGAGGACTTAATACTATTACAATTAAGAACTAATACCCCGTACCGCTTATACGTAAGACTTTTAAGTGGCTTAACTAAGCTAAAATCTATATTAAGCTTAATATTATTGCCGCCTTTAACTACCTCTAAATACGGGAGGGTAATAAATAGAAAACCATATTTATATCACGCTTTAGCCAATTTAAATATACTGTTATGCCCTTTAGCATATATAATAGCCTAGGCAGCTTCTAAAGCTATATTAATAACGCCTTATAAAACTACCTTAGGAACGACTTTTGGAGCTCTTGCTGCACCCGGCCTAAAAAGACCAAACTAACCAAAAGAACCCTAAAAAACACCCTGATAATCCCCTGAGATGTATATATTATAGGGGAGGCACAGGTGGAACGACGGTGGTATGTAGTTGCGCGTAACCGCCAGACCTATACCTAATAATAGCCCCCCACAACAACAACAAGGATGGGCGAATACTATACCAGAAAGTGGAAATACCCTAATTAAAAAGGCATTTGACAAAATATAAAGCCTATTAGACGTGTCTAGTATCTAGAACTGTAGGGGAGTATCTATTAGCTATTATAAACTAATATAGCTAGTAGAATGGCTCTAGTCTAGTAAACCTTAGGCACCCCTCTAGCAAACCCTTAATTAAATCCTCTAACGGCTAAACAAAATTAAAGATAAATAAAAACCCCCCCTATAGGTAAACTATACCTGGGCCGCTGTAGCTGTGCTTCTATAGTATAGGGAACCTACCCCCTTAAAGATAATAACCGGGTATATAATTATAATATAACTAAATATAGAAAAGGTAGAGGAACTTAGGGGATAATTAGAAATAGAAGTTCTTATAGAGATTCGCAAGGAGGTCTATAACGCCGTTATAGTCTAACACCTTAAGAGTGGAGACATTAGAGTTACCCTAAAAGACTAATAGGTAAAGGAATGGGCTATAAAGGTAGGGGACAGGCTAGGAGAGCGTATTGGCATAAAAGTGCTTTGTAAAGATTACCTAGTTAAAGTCCTGTCGGTTCCTATAAGCCTTAGGGTAGAAAGGGGATGCTAGGCGGATAATATAGTAATTATATAGGAGATAGTAAAATAAATAGAACGCCTTATACCAGAACTTATAATTACCCAGATTTAATAGCTTTAATAGGAAAATATAAACTAAGTATATAATAAGAATAATAAGAGGATATAAGGGGCGCTAGAGACTTACTAGGGAGATAATAGATAAACGCATAGCTTCTTTATTGTTAGTGTACATATACTAGAAATGTAAAAACTCCTTATCTAAAAAGGAATAATTATAAATGGCCTTATATATAATATAAGACTCTATAACCACAGACTACGCCTAGAATGATATTATTGCTGTATATAATAGGGACACACCCAATCCATATACATAGTATAGGTGTGCTGCGGCTACTGCGCAGGCCCCTATAATATAAGATAATATATAAATTAAGACTAAATAAAATGTGTGAACTGTTACTAAAGCATATATAAGGTGTAGGAGAGAGAAGACTATATTAAATACAGGAGATGGAAGAAAATGGCTTAACAGCTATAGGAATAACTGCACGCTAGGTTATATAAATGGAAATAATAGGTAATAAGCTATGGGAACGCAGGTGTCTTCCTAGCGTTTCCTACCTTTAATACTAGGGGGCTAAGCTAGCCATCCTAAGCCTTAATGGGCTAAAAGTAATGCTGTGTAATATTACTAGACCAAATAAGGATATAAGGGACATATAGGATATAAAAGAGAGGACACCTAGTAGGAAGACCCCTATAGACAGCTATGGTAAGTTTAAGGCTGGGACAATTAAGAATTAGATTTAATGTGGTAAATATAATATATGCAGCTAGCTTATAAGGGGCACATAGCCAACTGGTGAGAATGGGGGAAGAACTGGAGGCAATAACAGACTTAGATTTAGAAAGGCTAGTAGGAATATAAAATATAGAAATAGAAAGCTTTATATAAAATAAGTAGTAGCTAGGGAGCAAATATAGGAGATAGAAGTTCTGAATATTTTAGAGAAAGTAGAAATAGAAGAAGTGAGGAGTAAAGGAAAGGCGAAGGACCCTTACTAGGGGTCCGCTACTTAACCATTATATAGTATAACTGCGGCAATATGAACCACCGTCTAGTAAGGCCCCTACTAGACAGTCTAGACCTAGAGAAATACTATATTCTTGCTATATAAGAGCCGTATTATAATACCTATATATAATTAATATACTGCCCCTAAGAATTCTAGCTCCTGTATAAACCAAAAGCAGCCATATATGTATACTTTATAATTAGCAAAAATATTAGCCTTGCCTTATGGTTATAGCAGGCAGTTAACCTAGATATTATAGTTATAACTATCCAGATATATAGGGGACTAGTATAAATTATTAATGTCTATAACCCTAGGGTTAAAGGGGTAGTATAGATAGAGAATATTATATCTATAATAAGCTTGCTAGAAACTAAATATATAGAGTTTATCCTACTAGGAGACATAACCCTCTACTACCTATAGTGGGAGGGCATCTATGTTGCTGCTAATTAATAGGTAGAGTGCCTACTAAGAGCTATAGATAACGGGGGCCTTAAGCTAGCTACCCCCCTAGGTGTAATTATATGGCAATAGGGCACCGCTAAAAGTATAATTAACCTTATAATTATGGACGAAAACCTATACTAGAGACTTAAAAGGTGCTCCCCTAAAGAAGAATGGGCACTTACCTTAGACTATATCCCTATCCAGATATAACTAGATCTGGATATTAAGGCGTAACTAAATAGTAAAAGATATGCAATAAGGAAGCTTAATATAGATAGCTTCCTTAATATAATTAAATAATAACTCTAAGACCTAGAAGAAATCCACCCAATACTAAATAAGTAAGGCTTATTAGCTACCCCTAAGGAAATTAATTAAAAACTAGAAAGGATCTAGGTAGTAATTAAAAGCGGGCTAAAAGAGCACTACTTAGTTTTAAAACTGGGCCCCTATGCGCAATATGTATGGTCCGCACAGTGCGTGGCCCTTATAGCCGGCTAATAATGAGCAAGGAGGAAATATATAAGTAGCTATGATTTTAAGGACGAGAGATAATATAAAGACATAAGAAACTAGCTAAAGAATACCCTAAGAAAAGAAGTAAGGAATAACTAGAGATAGTTTATAAATAAATATACTACTAACCTAAGTCTCCCCTATAATAAGGGCCTTTAGACTATAGCGAAATAGGCAAAGAAAAAGGTGGGATACTTAGTAGAAGATCTATACCTATTACCCCTATAAAGAGTAGGCAAACTATAGGCTATAAGTAATAATAACAAGAAGGCAAAGATCCTTATAGAAAGATTTTTCCCTTAACCGGCTCTAGTAGACCTTAGTGACATTACTGGTAAAACACTGGTGACTTGCCTAAGGGTTAACAGCGACATAATAACTAAAGAAATGGCTAGAACTATTAGCCGCCTCTTAAATAATATAGCACTAGAACCAGATAGGATTTTAAATAAAGCCCTAAAGACCTGTGGACTACTTATAGTACCTTAGCTTGCAGATGTAGCCAGAGTATGCTTTATAATAGGCTACTACCCGTAACTTAGAAGATCTATAATAATGGTTATCTTATAAAAAGAAGGTAAAGCAGACTACTTAATCCCAGGAAGCTACCGCCCTATTGCCTTAGAAAACACTATAAGCAAGATCTTAGAAAAGGTTATAGCGGACTATATAGCAGATATGGTAGAGGAACACGCCCTATTACTATAAAGCTAAATAGGGGTAAGAAAGAATCGCTTAACGCTATTAGCACTTACACTACTTGCTACTACCATTAAAACTATATAGGCTATGCGAAAGGACTTTATAGTATTAATACTTAGCCTAAATATTAGCGGCGCCTATAATAATGTACCCTATAAGCGTCTCCTATACATCCTTAGGGCAAAGGGCTTCCTAGAACGGATTATTTAATTTATTTAAGGATTTATAGGCTAGAAAGAAACATTACTAGTCTTTAATAGATACTAGAGCCCCCCTATTATAGTCGTAATAGGAATACTATAAGGATTACCTCTGTTGCCTATACTCTTCCTCTTTTTTGTAAGCAACCTACTTAATACCTTTAAGGAAGGGGCGACCTAGGGGATAGGCTTTATTGATAATACAAACCTAATTATATATAGGCTAATAGCCGTAGAGAACTATAGGACACTAAAGAAAGCCTATAATACCTATATAGAATAGGCAAGACGATATAGAGTCTAATTCTTACTAGAGAAATACTAGCTAATCCATTTTATAAGAAAACGTAACCAATTTACAGATATTTAGTATATAATCTATATTTAAGGCTTTAGGGGTCAACTGGTTTAAGGCCTAAGGGTATTAGGAGTGTAGGTAGATAGTAAGCTTTAGTGGAGCGCACATGCGGCGCAAGCGGCCTGTAAGGGCCAAGTATAGTATATTGCTATATCCAGGATTATTAATTCTATATAGGGTCCATGCTTTTAGAGGTTATACCTACTATATATAGCAGTTATCCGGCTAACCATAACGTATAGATCTAGCATTTGGGCCACTAGAGAAACCAAAAAAGGCCCCCCTAAATTACTCCTTAAACTACTCCAAAAGGTTTAAATAGCCTGCCTTAGGAGTATAACAGGCGGGTATAAGCAAATGGCCATAGCACTGCTTAAGAAGGAAGCCAATATTCCCCCCCTATAACTATATATTAAAGCCAATGCAATATAAAGGGTGTAAAAGGAACGTAACTCTAACGTTATAAAGTATATCAAGACACGCCTAAATAAACTATAGAGGGACCCTAGGGTGCCTTATAGGAGAAGAAACCAACAACCCTAAAGTAGGGAAGATATATTAGGAAAACAGGTAAAGAAAGCAGAAGAAGAATAGTGCGGTGCTAGGGCCTAGGCCTATATAGAGAAGAAAGGGAGACGCGTAAGAGGCTAGCAAAGACAACAGTAAGGAAGAGAAAGGAGCTAAAGTAGAGTACAAAAGAGTACTAGAAAACCATCTATTGCAATATAATACTGGTTGGACCGACGCTGGAGAGATAAATGGGAGTTAAAGGTATAGAGGTAGACTTAGGCAAGGGGAATCTAAGCCGTAGCATAGGTAATACTATAGGGGGTAAATACCTAAGGGCTCTAAGAGGGCCTAATAAAGGTAGAAAATATAATAGCAACACTTTTAAGAACAGGAATAATAGGACTAAAAGATTGGCTTTACTAGGTAGGTGTCCTAGTGGGTAGCCTAAGGTGTAAATATGGCTGGCTAAGACAGACACTAAAACACGTAATACTGTTATGCCCCTTACGCACCAGCTAAGAAGCAATACTCTTAGCAGCTGGTATAGAAAACTATAATATACTACTCTTAACATAGAAAGGCCTTAAGGCGGCTACCTGGTGGCTTATTGGCCAAAATGTGCTAGACCAGTTCTGGGTTGCAAAGGAAATAGCAATAGAAGGTAAAAGGGCGAGTAATAGGCGCCCCCTAATAACTCTATAGGAGTAGAGTACAGTGTGTGATACTAGCGCGTCCGTAGGTTTGTTATGGCAGCAGTGGTTCCTAAAGAGGTTAAAAAGTAAGGTAGTAGAGCACCACTAGTAACTCGCAGGCGACTTATAAGCGAGCCCTAAAAGGCGGGGAGATAGATTATGGGGTTTTCTTAAATAGAGTTTTCTCCCTATATATATATAAGGAGTAGTCCGCGTGGGCCTAACAGGGATCCGAATTGGACGTTAAGCAATAAATAATAATAAAACTACCTTAATAACTTCTACTCTGCGTATCTAGATAATATAATTATTTATAGTAATAACCTTTCTAAGTATATTAAGCATATTTAAAAGGTCCTATAGCGCCTTAAGAATATAGGACTTTATATTAATCTAAAGAAGTACAAATTCTTAGTTATAGAAGTAAAATACCTTAAACTAATTATTACTACTAAGGGTGTCCATATGGACACTAAAAAGGTATATATAATTACAGAATAGCAAACTCCTAACTATATTAAAGACATATAAACCTTTCTTAGTTTTACCAACTTTTATTAAAAATTTATATATAACTTTTTAGGTGTTATAGCACTACTTATAGAAATAATATAAATAAAGGGCCTTTCTATAAAAAAAAGAAAAAATATCTATATTTTATCTAAACGCCTAAATATATTATTATTCATTGCTTAACGTCCAATTTAGATCCCTATTGAGCCCACACGGACTACTCCTTATATATATATGGGGAGAAAACTCTTTTAAGAAAACCCTGTAATCCGTCTCCCTGCCTTTTGGGACTCGCCTATAAGGCGCCTACGAGTTACCTATAGTGCTCTACTACCTTACTTTTTGACCTCCTTGGGAACCACTGCTACTGTAATAAGCCTACAGATATGCTAGTATCGCAAACTTTGCTCTACTACTGTAGAGTTATTAGGGGGCGCCTATTGCTCGCCCCTTTGCCTTCCATTACCATTTCCTTTAAAACGCCTAAATATAAGAAGGCGTCCTAAGACCTTAAAAATACGTTTACTAAAGCACCTATCCTAGCTTATTTTATACTAGGACAATAACCTTACCTTAAGACTAACTCCTTAGACCACGTTAATATAGGTATTCTTTCCTAAATGGATGATAATAGTCTCCTCTACCTAGTTATATTCTACTTATCTAAGCTTATACTATAAGAGTATAACTATAAGATTTATAATAAGGAACTTCTTGCAATTATATAAGTATTTAAAGAATTCTAACTAGAACTCTTCTTAGTAGAACCTAACTAGCCAATTAAAATCCTTACGGACTATTATAACCTTAAGTACTTTATAACTATAAAATAGCTAAACTAACGCTAAATACGCTAGAACGAGTTCCTCTCTAGTTTTAACTTTAAAATTATATATAGACTAGGAGTATAAGGTACTAAGCCTAATAGCCTAATACGCCACTTATAAGACCTTCCTTAGTCTAAAGATAACCTCTATAATTAGTTCCAAGGCGACTGGAGCTCTTGCTATACCTAGCCCAAAAAGACTAAAACCAACTAAAAAGAACCCCGAAAAACACCTAGAGAATCCCCCTAAGATGCCTATATCGCAGGGGAGGTATACGTCAAATGACGGTGGTTCGCACTTGCGCGTGACCGCTAGAACCACGCCTAGTAATAGCCCTCTATAACAAGAATAGGCGAATACTATACTATAAAGCAGAAATACCTCTATTAAGAAGGCATCTGATAAAATATAAAGCCTATTAGACGCGTCTAGTATCCGCAATTATAGGGGAGTAACCGTTAGCTATAATAAATTAATATAGCTAGTAGAATGGCTTCGCTAGTCTAGTGTCCCTTAGGCGCCCCTCTAGTAATCCCTTAATTAAATTCTCTAATGGCTAAGCAAAATTAAAAATAAATAAAACCCCTTTTTACTAGCAAACCGCACCTAGGCTGCCGTAGCTGTGCTTCTATAGTATAGGGAATCTAACCCTCTTAAGATAATAACCGGGTATATAATTATAATATAACCAAATATAGAAAAAGCAGAGGGGCTTAGGGGATAATTAGAAATAGAAGTCCTTATAAAGATTTATAAAGAAGTCTATAATGCTATTATAGTCCGACACCTAAGAAGCGGAGATATTAGAGTCACCCTAAAGGACTAATAGGTAAAGGAACGAGCCGTAAGGGTAGGGGACAGGCTAAGAGAACGTATTAGCATAAAAGTACTCTGTAAAGACTACCTAGTCGAAGTCCTAGCGGTTCCCATAAGCCTTAGGATAGAAAAGAAACGCTAGGCAAATAACATAGCAACTATATAGGAGATAGTAAAATATACAGAACGCCTTATACTGGGACTTAAGATTACCTAAATCTAATAGCTTTAATAGGAAAATGTAATCTAAGTATATAATAAGAATAATAAGAGGATATAAGAGTTGCTAGAGACTTGCTAGGGAGATACTAGTTAAATATATAGCTCCCTTATTGTTAGTATATATATACTAGGAATGCAAAAACTCCTTATCTAAAAAGGAATAATTATAAATGGCCTTATATACAATATAAGGGTCTATAACTATAAACTACGCCTAGAATAATACTATTGCTGTGTATAATAGGGACACACCTAATCTATATACGCAGCATAGGTGTGCTGCGGCCACTATATAGGCCCCTATAATATAAGACACTGCTTAAATTAAGACTAAATAAAATGTGTAAACTGTTACCGAAGCATATATAAGGCGTAGGAGAGAGTAGACTGTATTAAATATAGGAGATGGAAGGTAAGGGCTTAATAGCTACAGGAATAATTATACGCCAGGTTATATAAATAGAAATAATAGGCGATAAGCTAGGGGGACGTAGGTGCCTTCCTAGCGTTCCCTACCTTTAATACTAGGGGGCTAGGCCAGCTATCCCAAGCCTTAACGGGCTAGAAGCGACGCCGTGCAATATCACTAGACCAAATAGGGATATAAGGGTTATAGGGGATATAAGGAAGAGGACGCCCTATAGGAAGACCCCTATAGACAGCTATAGCAAGCTTAAGACTAGGATAATTAAGAATTAGACTAAACGCGGTAAATCTAATATTTATAGCCGACCTATAAAGGGCATAAAGCTGACTAGTAAGACTAGGGGAAGAACAGGAGACAATAATAGATTTAGATATAGAAGCGCTAGTAGGAACATAAAATATGGGAATGGAAAGCCCTATATAAAATAAGTAGCGACTAGGGTGTAGATATAAGAGATAAAAGTTCTAAAAATTTTAAAGAAAGTAGAAGTAGAGGAAGCAAAGAATAAAGGAGAGTTAAATAACCCTTGCTAGGGGTCCGCCACCTATCTATTATATAGTATAACTGCGGTAATATAAACCACTGCCTTATAAGGCCCCTACTAGACAGTCTAGACTTAAAGAAATACTATATCCTTACTATATAAGAGCCGTATTACAATACCTATATATAATTAATATACTGCCCCTAAGGATTCCAGCTCCTATATAAACTAAAAGCAGCTATATATATATGCTTTATAATTAGCAAGGCTGTTAGCCTGTCCTTATAGTTATAGTAAGCAGTTAACTTAGATATTGCAGTTATAATAATCTAGATATATAGGGGACCGGTATAAATTATTAATATATATAACCCTAGGGTCGAAGGGGTCCTATAAATAGAGAATATTATATTGGTAATAAGCTTATTAGAAACCAAAGGTATAGAGTCTATCCTATTAGGAGATATAAACCTCTACTACCTATAGTAGGGGGGTATCTATGTTACTACTAAATAATAGGTAAAGTGCCTACTAAGAGCTATAGATATCTGGGGCCTTAAGCTAGCCACTCCCCTAGGAGCAATTATGTGGCAATAAGGCACTGCCAAAAGTACAATTAACCTTATATTTATAGACGATGGCCTATACTAGAGACTTAAAAGGTACATCCCTAAAAAAGAATAGGTACTTACCTTAGACTATATCCCCATCTAGATATAGCTAGATTTGGATATTAAGGCGCAACTAAATAGTAAAAGATACGCAATAAGGAAGCTTAAGATAGACAGTTTCTTTAATATAGTTAAATAATAACTTTAAAACCTAGAAGAAATCTACCATATACTAAATAAGTAAGGCTTATTAGCTACCCCTAAGGAAATTAACTAAAGACTAGAAAAGATCTAGGCAGCGATTAAAAATAGGCTAGAAGAGTATTACCTGGTCTTAAAACTAGGCCCCTACGCGCGATACGTATAGTCCGTATAATACGCGGTTTTTATAGCTAGCTAACAATAAGCAAGAAGGAAATATATAAGCAGCTATAACCCTAAAGATAAAAGATAATATAAAGACACAAGAAACTAGCTAAAGAATACCCTAAAAAAAGAAGTAAGAAACAACTAGAGATGGTTTATAAATAAATATACTACTAACCTAAGCATCCCCTATAATAAGGGCCTTTAGACTATAGCAAGATGGGTAAAGAAAAAGGTGGGACGTTTAGTAGAAAACCTATACTTACTACCCCTATAAAGAGTAGGCGAATTATAGGCTATAAGTAACAATAATAAGAAGGCGAAGATCCTTATAAAAAGATTTTTCCCCTAACTAGCTTTAGTAAACTTTAATAATATTACTAGTAAAATACCGGTAACTTACCTAAGGGTTGACAGCGATATAACAACTAAAGAAATGGCTAGAACTATTAGTCGCCTTTTAAATAATATAGTACTAGGACCAGATAGGATCCTAAACAAAGCCTTAAAGACCTATAGTCTACTTATAGCACCTTGGCTTATAGATATAGCTAGAGCATGCTTTATAATAGGCTACTACCTATAACTTAGAAAATCTATAACGACGGTTGTCTTATGAAAAAAAGGTAAAGTAGACTACTTAATCCCAGAAAGCTACCGCCCTATTGCCTTAGAAAATACCCTAAGCAAGATCTTAGAAAAGGTTATAGCGGACTATATAACAGATATAGTAGAGGAATACGCCCTACTACCATAAAGCTAAATAGGGGCAAGAAAGAATTGCTTAATACTATTAGCACTTATACTACTCGCTACTACTATTAAAACTGCATGGGCTATGCGTAAGGACTTTATAGTATTAATACTTAGCCTAGACATTAGTGGCGCCTATAATAATATACCCTATAAGCACCTCCTATATATCCTTAGGGCAAAGGGCTTCCTAAAATAGATTATATAATTTGTTTAAGGGTTTATAGGCCAGAAAGAGATATTATTAGTCTTTAGTGGATACCAAAGCCCCCCTATTATAGTTGTAATAGGTATACTATAAGGATTACCTCTTTCGCCTATACTCTTCCTTTTCTTTATAAGCAACTTACTTAATACCTTTAAGGAAGGGGCGACCTAGGGGATAGGCTTTATTAATAATATAAACCTAATTATATATGGGCTAATAGCCGCAGAGAACTGCAGAACACTAGAGAAAGCCTATAACACCTATATAGAATAGGTAAAATGATATAGAGTCTAATTCTTACCAGAGAAATACCAGCTAATTTATTTTATAAGAAAACGCAACTAATTCATAGATCTCTAGTATATAATCTATATTTAAGACTTTAGGGGTTAACCAGTTTAGGGCCTAAGGGTATTAGGAGTATAGGTAAATAGCAAGCTCTAGTAGAGCGTATATACGGTATAAGCGGCCCGTAAGGGCTAAGTATAGTATATTATATTATCTAGGATTATTAATTCTATATAGGGTCCATGCTTCTAGAGGTTATGCCTACTATATATAGCAGTTATCTGGCCAACTATAACATATAGATCCAGTATTTGGGCCATTGGAGAAACTAAAAAGGGCCCCCCTAAATTACTCCTTAAACTACTCTAAAAGGTCTAAACAGCCTACCTCTAGAGCATAATAGGCGGGTATAAGCGAACGGCTATAGCACTGTTTAAGAAGGAAGCTAATATTCCCCCCCTATAACTATATATTAAAGCCGCTGTAATATAAAGGGCGTAAAGTAAATGCAACTCTAATATTATAAAGTATATTAAGACACGCCTAAATAAACTATAGAGGGACCCTAGGGCGCCTTATAGGAGAACAAACTAACAACCCTAAAGTAGGGAAGAGATATTAGAGAAACAGGTAAAGAAAGTAGAAGAAGAATAGTACTGCGTTAGGGCCCAGGCCTATATAAAGAAGGAAGGGAGACGCGTAAGAGGCCAGTAAAGATAATAGTAAGAAAGAGGAAGAAGCCAAAGTAGAGTATAAAAGAATACTAGGAAACCATCTTCTGTAATATAATACTGGTTGGACCAATACTAGAGAGGTGTATAGGAGTTAAAGGTACAGAGGCTAATTTAGGCAAAAGAAACCCAAGCCGTGGTATAGTTAACGCTATAGGGGGTAAACACTTAAGAGCTCTAAGAAGGCCTAACAAAGGCAGAAAATATAATAGTAACACTCTTAAGAACAGGGATAATAGGACTAAAAGATTGGCTCTACTAGGTAGGTATCCCAGTAGGTAGCCTAAGATGTGAATATAGCTAGCTAAGACAGACACTAAAATATATAATACTGTTATGCCCCCTATACACTAACTAAGAAGCTATACTCTTAGTAGCTAGCATAAAGAACTATAACACACTACTCTTAATATAAAAAGGTCTTAAGGCGGTTACCCAGTAGCTTATTAGCTAAAATATGCTAGACCAGTTTTGGGTTACAAAGGAAATAGTAATAGAAGGTAAAGGGGTGAGTAATAGGCGCCCCCTAATAACTCTATAGTAGTAAAGCAAAGTTTGCGATACTAGCGCGTCTATAGGCTTATTACAACAGCAGTAGTTCCCAAGGAGGTTAAAAAGTAAGGTAGTAGAGCACTATAGGTAACTCGTAGGCGCCTTGTAGGCGAGTCCTAAAAGGTAAAGAGACGGATTACGGGGTTTTCTTAAAAGAGTTTTCTCCCTATATGTATATAAGGAGTAGTCCGCGTAGGCCCAATAGGGATCCGAATTAGACGTTAAGCAATAAATAATAATAATAATTAGTTCCAATAATAGATAATCCTAAAAGCACGAAATATAGCCCTAGGTATACTACCTATAATAGAACTAACTATACTACAGAACTAAAGTTACCTTATAAAATTAATAAGCTTATTACTATAGTATATAACACCTCTATTAACCCATTACTATATTAACTTATTACCGCAAAGACCGCTAGCGCCTATATGCTGCCTACTAACCTCTAAAGCCTAGGCCAAATTAATATAGCGGCCTTAAAAGTAAAAGAGAATAGGCTCTATTATAGAGGCCGCCTATTTATCCCTAACTTAGAAAATCTATAATAATAGCTAATCTAAATGGCCTATATAATGTCTAATTAAGCGGCTACCTAGGCAGAGGAACCTATAAGCTTTTTAGTTAATACTACTTCTAGCCAAAAATAATAGACTTAGTTAAACGCTTTATAGGCGCCTACTATGGTTATAAACGCACTAAGGCCTTTAATATGAAGTACTAAGGACTACTATACTCTCTACTAGTACCTTTTTTTTAATTATATATCTGATTGTATTATACTACGTATAATACTGTGCATGCAGCCTTGGGCTATGGCGCTATAGTTTTATATACATGAATCCTTTCTAGGCAGCTTAATATATACTAGTAGCTATGTCCTAATAGTTTATAAACCCCTAAGGGTTTATAGCTCCTTAGTAAAATACTAAGTTACTACAACTACTAGGGAATAAGAAAACGGTAGGAAAAACCATAGGAAATCCTAACACCTATCCCTATCCTTTTGCAATTTATTTCTGTTCTTTTGCCCTCTACTATCCTTTTACTAGGAGCCTAGTAGGAGTTACCTCCTTCTAGAATCCTATTTATTTTGTCTCTTCTTCTATAGAACCTTCTACGCTAGTATTATACATATACTAGTTTAGCTGCTCTAAGATTCTTACAGTCTTTACTATTAGCAAAGTGTTTTTCCTTACAATTAATGCAAAGAGGGGTAGTGTGCTCGTAAGGCCTGCCTGATACTAAACAGGTAGGACAGCAGTGGTCTTTAGATAAATGCGTAGCTATATAGAATCTATAGGCTCTAGTAGAGCATCTGTCTCCTATATGGCCAAATTTTTGGCAGCTAGTGCACTGCGTAGTAGGAGAGACTTTGAGGTATTTTACTACCTTAGTAGCTGTACCTGCAATTGATATCTCTTTTTGCTTAAGGATTTCTTGTCTTTTTTCTTCGTTCTCTATAGTAAAAACTATAGAGCCAAATCTGGTCTGTAGATTGTGTCTTTTTTCGCTAGATAAGATCTATCTAGGTGGTCCTTATATCCTTATAGGATTAAAGGTTTCAATCTCTTCTTTTAAAAGCTTAGAGCCTCCTTCTCTTAAGAAAGGTAGGGTAGGAACCCTATGGGCTATAATTTAAACCTATGGTTCTAGTTTTTGTTCTCTTTAAAAGGTAAAGCAGTTATGCCAGATCTCCTTATATTTGACTAGGAAATCTGCATTATACTCTTCTATAGTCGTAAGGAGAATATTTTGTTTTCCTTTAGTTCTAGCTATAGATGCTAGTACTGGCTTTTTTACTTGCATTTTTAATATAAATAGTTGATTGACTTTGTTTCGTATAAAGAAGGTATCTAGAGGTTAGTCCTTTTAGTCTGTAATTAGGACTAGCTTTCTTTCTTATAGCTGCTTTTTCCTACTTCTAGTAGAAGTAGAAGGGGTAGGAAATGGTAGTGATGATGAGGGTAAAGAGGACGAAGTAGGGAGGTCCTTCTTTAGCCCCTCTACATAGGTTTCTTTAGTAGGGGCTACCTCCTTATAGAGAGCTCTTACTTCTTCAACTAGTCCTTTTAGGACATCTTTTGTCTTTTCTTTTTCTTTTGTAAAGGGATTTTCTCCTGCTAGGATACTACGTATATAGTCCTCTAGCTGCTTAACTTATTCCTTTTTATCTTCTTCTTCTTCTTCTAGCCCTTTATAGGCCTGGGTTAGGCTATCTAGAGCCTTTTATAGGTATTGTTCTGGAGAAAGGGGAGAGAAAGATATACTAGGTATACCAGCCGTAAAAGTTATCAGTTTGGTTGTTTTTCTTGCAGGTTTTTGGTTTTCTTTTTTAGTAGAAGACTAAGGATGTCCTCTTTTTTCTCCTGTCCTAAACAGGCCAGGAGAAGGGCTAGAAAAAGTAAATATAGATATAGACTTATTATCACTTATTTCTATAAGAGGTTTCTTTTTAGGCCTACCGGGCCTTGGCATTTTGTGTCTTATAGGGGGTTCCCTAGTTTTTACTATCCTTATACCCTTTCTCCTTATTAATCCTACTAGAAGATTTCTAGGGAGATTAGGCTATGAGGTAGTAGAGAAACTAGCCCCTATTTTATAGTATTGGTATTAGTGGTGGTAGTAGTAGTTTTAGTGTTCCTGTCTATGCCTCGCTTATAAGCTAGGGCCACCCTTAGAGAAATTTTTCTGTTGGGAAAAGGGTGTAAAACGACAAATAAATCCACTTCTAGCTCGCTAGGCAGTAGGAATTAGGTCTTAAAAGTTAGAAAATCGATTGTTTTTGATGGTAAGATGGGTATGCGTAGGTTTTAGAGTGTGGCGCTACCTTTTAGTAAGGTTGCATATGTGGTAAAAGGTTTCTCTACTAGTACCTATACAACAATAGGCAGATATTGCTATTAATTTTATTATTAACCTACTACCCTATAAATAACACGGCCATACTTATAAGAATATCCTTATAATAATATACTAACTTATAAAAGAACGCCACTACATCCCAACTAAAGGCGTAGCTATTAGTAATATTACTAATACCTTCCTTTATAAAATCTACCAACTATATAGGTTACCTAACTTAATTACGTCCAACCAAGGTATATAGTTTAACTTTAATATATAGAGACAAATCTACTAACGCCTTAGCATCTCCGTTAAGATATCTATATCCTTTTACTATAAAACTACTAGGCAACCGGAAAACGCTAATACTAGTATAAAAGCGTACCTATAATAGGTAGTCGCCTATAGTTAGGATAACTAGGTAGATTATCTTCTACTAGGTAAATTTATAGTAAATAACTATATCTTAACCACTATAGAACTTACCCGTTCTTTGCGAATAAAGGTTATTACTCCTAATCTAGTATAGAGCCACTAGAACCTATTAATTAGAAACTGCTATATAGAAAACGCCTTAAAATGCTACTTGCTAACCAGCATGCGGACCGTATAAAAAATATACTTAACTACTATAAGGGAGAAATGGCCTAGGCTTAAGCAAAGTAGGCCTACTTTGCTAACTGTTACGAGGCGCGGAACAGTGGCAGCTGAACGTATGTATTCGAGGAGTCTATAAGACGTTGCGTGATCGATCATAAGGGTCGAGGGCGTAAGGAGGTGATATACCTATGCGTAGCTAACATAAGCTATACGCGAGGTGTACGCGAGAGCACGGGGCTCTCCTATAGAGGCCCCTGCGGTAGGGTTCCGTAACACTACCCCCCCTCTTATAGAGGCGGAGCTCTGGCAACGCTGTGGTTACTATATATATATAAAAGGGATATTCAAGGTATAGAGAAGAAGAAAAAAGGGGGTATTACTAAAGGTTTGCAAATAACGTTATATAATAAGGCTTGGCACCTAAGAATCCGACCAATTAGATAACTTTAACCGCCGGTTAAAGTTCCTAGACATCTTAACAACATTCCGGTCACGTAATCGCACTTTGCTATTATATAATGGCAATCTGCGGTAATCTAACAGTAATGTATAAAGGTTTAACTCTATAAGGGCTCCCATAGAGGATTAGGCATAAAATCTCTGCTTAGGCCCGGTTTCTATAGGTTTGCGTAGTAAAAGTCGCTAATTAGATCCTTTACATTTTTGAAGTCTTCCTATAGTTGCCATTCTGGCTAATCTATATCAAATCCTATATAGATAGCTCTATAGTGGGGCCGCCGTCCTCTACCTTTGCCAAAGTATTTAGAGTTAATAATTTGTTTAATAGTCCACTCCTTATAGTTCTTATCTTCGTTCTTATCTTAGATTAGTACTAGTAGGGGTTTAGGCTATGTTTATCCCGGTAAGGGGTTAGGCTAGTAAAGGTATAGTAGCTATAGGTAAAATACAGGCCATATCCCATGGGTGGCTAGGGTAGGTAGGAGCTCTAGCTTATATACGACTCCCCTATTAATAACTTATTTAATTAGATAGGGGCCAAGGTTCTTATAATTAAGTGACTTTATAGGCCTCTATATAGAGATATTACGTGCATCTAGCTATACCTAGTCGCCTACATATTACAGACAGTTTAAGTACAATATTATAACTACTTGGAGAAGAGTCGGAGGAAGCTAGTTGGTTAATACAGGTACGGTCCAGGATGGAGCCAGTGGAACTATATAACGAGGAATGGTAACTAAGGTTATATAGTTAGGTCTATAATCTATAAGATTAGGGAGACGTGGGATCTAGGGACAGATTAATAGATCAACGGATTAACAGATTAATAGAGTAAAGGGATTTCTTAGGCGTATGGTTGTGTATTTAAAGGACTATAGTCCTTACCCAAATAGTTCTCTCTTTATAGTAAATCTTAGAATATAATTAGAGTTAATCTATTGGGTAACTACTCCACTAGTTATTATTAAGTTATTAACTTCTTATTTACCTATATACCTAGCCTATTAACAAATCCACCGTAGTAACTACTATAAGGTTCCGTTACATATTCACTATCTAGTTATAGTATTAATAAAGTTAAACAACATGCTACCTAAAGCACTAGTTATAATACTATTAACGGCAACAACTACCTTAGGATTAGGAGACACCAGTATAGTAGATATAGACTTATAGATAGTTACAAGAGGTTAGTTACAGGAAATAGTTAATTACTTATTAGATATTAATGGAATTAGAGCAGCAAAAGTTAAGTTACCGTTAATTAAACGATTCTTAGGGGAAAGGTTAAAACTTAAAGGGTTCCTTACGCAGATATATTTTAAGGTTATATAGGAAGGAGCGAAGTTAGCAACACCTACAAATTAAGTGGCGTATACAGGGTTGTTTTTAATAGGATAAGTACTTAAGTAGTTTAAACCTTACCTTACTAAGATACAAGTAAGCGGTATAACAACTACTAACTAAGATATACGGTATATGTTTACCAGTTAGAATGGGTTTGTAGAGCAGTTAACGCAAATATTTAAAGACCCTAAAGCAACTACTATAGTAGAATATAGGATTTAGAACCTAACATAATACACTTTAGCAATAGAGTATACTATATAGTTTTAGACGCTTGCTATACAGGTTAAATGGAATAATAAGGCGCTTATAGCACAGTATAAACAGGGACTTAAGGCTAAAGTCTAGGACGCAATTATTCTAATAGAAGATGCAGACACCCTAAGGGAGTTAATTAATTAAGTAGTTAAAATTAATAATAGGATCTACCAAAGGGAGCAGACCAAGAAGGGTTAGAATAAAGTTCCATAGTTATATAAGGCGCAGAGTACGCAACAACAAATATAGAGCTAAAAACTATAGAATGGCGCAGAGCTAATGGACCTAAGCGGTATAAAAGAGTCTAAAAGGTAAATAAAGAAACTATAGAAACCTAGAGGTTAAGGATTAAGTAATTAAAGGACCCAGAAGCAGAGGCTAAACCAGAGATCTTAGCAGTAGAAGATGTTTAGGCGGACTCTATAGCAAAGTTAGTAGTTTAAAGATAGAGCTTATATAAATTGCGGAAAATAAGGTTATTTCGCCAGAGACTACAGAGGTAGTTAGAGTAACTATATAGTAAAGGGAACAAGACTAGTAGACGACACGTATGTATAGAGGGATAATAGTGCACTATTCAGAACAAGAGAATGTTCAATTAACAGTTTTACATTTTGTTATAACAATGCATACCGAATTTATAAAGATGCTAAGTACAGCGTAAGCTATTGGCCGTAGAAGCCAAAGTTATCTAAGTTTAGAGAAACTAATAAACTAACTCATAGATCGGACATTAAAGACGATGAGTTTAGCATAGGCGAAGTATTTAGTAATAATAGGGCAATAAAGGCAGCTTAATAGAAGCATGTAAACCTTAGAGAAGTTAAAATAAAAGTAGAAACTAAAACTATCACCAAATAGGGTTTAGTAACGGGTATTATAACACCATTAGATACAGAATCTATTACTTTATAAGACAGAAGGAGTAATATTAACAAAAGACTAAATAGACAGACAACTATTAGTACTAGCTTACTACTTAATAAAGGCAAAAGGCCACAGGTCCAAGATTCTTAAGAAGAGATAAGGAAAGCTCCAAACTTATAGGGCGCGATAAGGACAGCTTAAGAACCTACAACGGACGAAAATAGGTGGGGAAGAGTAGTAGCTTGGTTTAAAGCGTATTATATAAGTACAGGACGTAAGTTTAAGAACTACAAGTTTAGGGAACAAGTAAGAACATCAGAAATCCTAAATAAACATAGTGTTTAGCCTAAAGGTTAAAAAGTCAATACTAAGATTAAGAAGTAAGACAACTTTAGAGATCTAGCTACAAGACACAGAAAACAAGAAACTATAGATAAGTTTAGAAGAAGAATTATTATATAGTAAGAGCAAAAACTAGACCAGAGATTTAGTATGCTAGGTTATATAAGGGATAGAGCACCTATATAAAGAGTTACTAATAGGCCTAGCGCAGGGACGCTAAGAGTAAAGTAGCTAGACAAATTAAAACAGGAAGAGGATTTAGATATCCTAGTTAGGTTTAAAAAAAGATATACCAAAGAATGTCACAATACAGTAATAATAAGGTACTTTCTTATAGATAGACCATATACACTAAACTAGTTGTACGAAAAGTGGTATAGGCAACAACACAACAATAAATAGGAGGACTTTTATATATAACTAGACGAAAAAGTTGTCTAAGACTAACCCATTACAGAAAAACGCATGAATTATATTAAAGGAGCATTAATTATAATATTAAGGAACCTAGAAAAAGGATCTAGGGACTAGAGAAGTAAGCGGTAAATCTTAGTACCCATAGCAGAGATACCAGTGGTTAGGTTAACTTTTTTTTTAATCCATTGTATTATACTACGTATAATACTGCGCATGCAGCCTCTAGGCTATAGCGCTACAGTTCTATATACATAAATCCTCTCTAGGCAGCTTAATATGTACTAGTAGCTATACCCTAATAGTTTATAAACCCTTAAGGGTTTACAGCTCCTTAGTAAAATACTAAGTTGCTACAACTACTAGAGAATGAGAAAATGATAGGAAAAATCCTAATGCCTATCCCTGTCCTTTTGCAATTTGTTTCTGTCCTTTTGCTCTCTAATATCTTTTTAAGAGCCTAGTAGGAGTTGCCTCCTTCTAGGATCCTATACTTTATCTATTCTTCTATAGACTTGTCTAAGCTAGTACTGCGTACTAGTTTAGCTGCTTTGAGTATCTTACAGTCTTTGCTATTAGCAAAGTGATTTTCTTTATAATTAATGCAAAGAGGGGTTGTATGTTGACAAGGCTTGCCTATTATTGTATAGGTAGAACAGGAGTGGTCTTTAGATAGATATGCAGCTGTATAATATCTATAGGCTCTAGTAGAGCATCTATCTCCTATATGGCCAAATTTTTAATAGCTGGTATACTGCGTAGTAGGAGAGACTTCTAGGTATTTTACTACCTTAGTAGCTGTACCTATAATTAGAATCTCTTTCTGCTTAAGGATTTCTTGTCTTTTCTCTTTATTTTCTATAGTAAATGTCACGGCACTGACCTGACGCATACTGTTTCATACTGTCTCGTACTGTTCCCTACTGTTGGCTGGCCCACCACTAGCGACTTGGCGGCCGGCCCTACTATTTGTATACAATACCCCCTTTCCACCTTCTTCCCCTCTTTATACCACAACGTAGTTATTCAGTCTACTTCATTGCAGCACTGTAATAGTTTGTGGTATCTTCAATTTGCGCCCTATCGCAATCACTGATTCCCTATACCCCAGCCAATTGACCTCCGCCCTAGAGCAATCGCGACCTGCGCGCGCCTTTGCTGAAACCAACACGTCCCCAGCATAGTCCTAGAACAATCCTTAGTTTTTACCCAGCGCCTAGATAGGCGACACCAACAACGCCGAAATAGCCAAAACCTAGAACCCCCGTAACGTTTTTGTAGACCTATTTACAGAGACATACCCTAATATCACGTGGACAATCCGCCGCTCCCTACTATACCCTAAGACCTTTAAGCCTAGTAAAGCTTACCTTACCCTTGTTAACTATACCAATGAGTTCCTTAATAACATTAAAGCAGGACTATAGTATATATATAACACAAACACAGCTAATAAAAAAGCTAACGAAAACCTTAGTACCCTTATTACTTCCTAGATAGGAACTATTAACTCCTAGGTAGAGACTATTACTATTCTAAAACAATCAACCCCTATAATAATAGTAGTAACCTAGCAGAAAAAATGGAGATCTAAAGACCCGCCAATATTTAGCGGAAAAGGCACCCCGCTAGAATAATAAGCTAATTTCAAGACCTAGCATATCAAGATTAAGGGAGTCTTTAACTAGGACTAGGACTACTTTAACATAGTTCAGTCCTAGATCCTTTACATCTTGGATATACTAGAGGATAAGGCCTATAAGTTTATTAAGTAGGGCCTAGAGCTTATACACAAGAACCCAAACAATATATCTGTGTGGAAATAGCCTACCAAGGAAGATATGCTTAAAGACCTTACTGCCTACTATGAGGTCCTTGATATAACCCAAGTCACAAAGAACAAGCTTAACCATTTCCCTTAAGGCGAGTGTAATTACTGGTCCTAGAAGGGAGAGCTTAATAAGCTAATGGTCCGCGCCAAGAAGATAGACAAATAGAAGGTGGACCTACTCTAAAAGTTTATCTTTCCAAAGATGGAAGAGCTGGTACTTAGACTGGCCTATGAAATCAATAATAGCGACTATATAGGTTGGAGTAAGTAGATGGATGTGTTTGCTAAGAACCTCGCGAACCATACACACTAAGCCAACCTTAAGAAGAACGCTAACTACTGCCTACCTACCTAAGCCCCTGCCCCTATATTAACCTTAACCCTAGCAGTAACTGGAGAACCTATAGACCTTAATAAAATCTTAGATACAGAGCACAAGCGCCGTGTTAATAATAGACTATGCCTTACCTATAGCCTGCCTAGCTACTGGAAGGATGCCTATAACCCTACTAAGACAGCAAACCTAGTCCTAATGCTACCCTATTAAATAATGCAAACAAATAACCGCGGACGCGGCGACTATGGAGTCTATTATAGACGCGGCGACCACAGAGCCTATTATAGCTATGGCGGACGACCCCCCCCCTTTAACCCTATAGCTCAGTTACTTTAAACCATGCCCTATATAGGAGCCCAACCCATTAACAACACCTAATATTGGCGACTTCGCGCTAGCAAATATAAACACGGCTATGTCGTTAGCAAGGTATTATCTTCCTATACCCCAACCAAAACAGAGACCGATACTACTAGCTAAATAGACACTGGACCGCCCTGCTAAGACAGCCCTATACCCTAGTTATTAAAAGGCAGACCCTTAGACTAAGTCGCGCCTAAGGGTCTAAACCATATAAGGAGGAAGATGAGAAGATTAAGTCCCTATTACTAGATCAATCAGTCCTTTCTATTAGTAAACTGCTACTTAATCTTAAATTAGTAAATAATAATAAGAAATTAATCCTTGTTTAAACCCAACTCTCCTTATTATGTAACCCATACCCCCAAGTTTATATTAATACAGTAAGCCTAGTGGACTCCGGTAGTACTGCAATAGCATTTGCCAACACAGAGTCTATTATAAGAAAGTATAATATTATAACTAAGAAGCTGCTGGCACCTAGGCCACTACGCCTTATAGATAGTATCCCAACTTCGCTTATTATAGACTACTTTACTGCCCAAATATTAATCGGCCTCTATACTAAAGCCATACTCTTTTTTATTACTAAACTCTTACCTACTACCCTAATTATCCTAGGTATGCCCTAGCTTTAGAAGCATAAGCCCCGTCCCAGCTTTAGAAAACTTAAGATCCGCTTTAACTCAGACTACTACTCTAGGCACTGCCTCCCGTAGGGGATAGCTAACATTAGCAGGGACGCCCTATATAGACACTTAGCACTACCAAGCCTAGTGCCTAGGACTATATACAAAGCCCTAATAGTAGAAGACGTTCCTAATAAAGGGGAGCCTATACAGCTATAAAGAAATGAGATAGTGGAAGACTAGACTAACCCAGTACTTAAGACTAAAATAATGGGCTAGCCAGCCCTGCCAAGACCAAGGAAGAAGGTCCGCTTTACGCCGCTACTATTAAAAATCCAACCCCAACCTAGGCACTGTTTAAACCCCAGCCGCCTAGCCTAATACCCAGAACTAAGCCATATACTATATACGCACACTACAGCTCGCGTTATAGTAAGGACTAGCTATGGAACTACCAAGACCCAGATAATAAAAACCGCGCCACTGTAACGCCTAACCTTACACCCGTCTCCCGCGCGTACTATATAGGGCCGCCGCCTTATTTCCGCCCCCCTAGGCCGACTAAGCCATACTAGCCTAGCTGTAGTACTGAAGAGCTAGACACGCCCTAACCTAAACGATATTAAATATACCCATACTATTAATTTTACCCAGTTCTGTAAATAAAAAGATGTAAAGGTAATAAGGATCTATATAGCGGAGCTAGTAGAACTAGTTAAATAAAATAAGTACTAATAGCTGCTTAAAGAGCTGCCTATAGGCTTAATAGAAGTACTAAACCTATTAAAAAGGTCTTTCTGCTGGCTAGTAGAAGGTGATTATATAATAAAGGAAGCCTATAAAGTGCTCCCCCCCTATTTCTATAACTTCCTTAAGACAAATCTAAAAACTAAACCTAAGCTTTTACGTCGGAAGATAGTTAACACCGATGTTAAAAAATTCCTAAAAGGCAAACTAGGATTGACCTGTAAAGACATTCTATAACGCCTACTAAAGGAGTTTAGTAAATATATTAAGCACTTCCTCCCTAAAAACGCAAACAAGCTGCCCCCTTACCAACTATGGGACCATAAAATTAAGATCACCCCCAGAAACCAGGCCCTATACTATAAAAATAGACCACTCTTACCTGCTGAACTTAGGTGTGTAAAGAAGTGGATTAATAAGATGCTGGATAAGGGTTTTATCCGCGAATTAACCTCACTAGCTACTGCACCACTCCTCCTCGCTGCTAAGCCCGGCGGTGGTATATAAATCTACCACGACTACTAAGGCCTAAATACAGTCACTATTAAGAATTGATACCCACTGCCACTAATCCGCAAGACACTTAATGCACTTTATAGCGCTAAGTACTTTACTAAACTTAATGTAATTACTGCGTTTAACCAGATCCAGATTGCGGAGGGCCATAAGTGGCTTATAGTATTTATTACCCGGTTCGGACTCTATAAGATACTAGTTACACTATTTGGCCTCTATAACGCACCCGCTACGTTCTAGAACTATATTAACTATATTCTATATAACGCCCTTAACAACTACTGTACTGCTTACCTTAACAACATCCTTGTCTTTTCTAAAACACGCGCTAAGCATACTAAGTATATAAATGAAGTCATCCAAAGACTCGGTAATGCTGGACTTTAGATTAATATTAATAAGTCTAAGTTCTACTCTACTAAAACAAAATACCTTAGCTTAATTATCTTGACTAATAGCATAACCATAGACCCTAAGAAGATACAGGCCTTATAGAAATGGAAGGACCCGACATTAATTAAAGAACTATAACAATTTCTTGGCTTCGCGAACTTCTACTAATGATTTATCCAAGGCTACTCTACTATTACTACACCTATAACAAAACTCCTAAAGAAGGATATTGGATGGCTATAGGGACCAAAACAAGCTAAATTGTTCAAGGCCCTTAAGGGAGCCTTTACTTTAGCACTAGTACTAGTATACTATAACTACATAAAGAAAACAGTAGTAGAGACAGACGTATTGAATTAGGCTTCCGGCGGAGTCCTTTCCCAGTATAATAATGACGGAAAATTAAGACTGGTTGCATTCTTCTCCGCAAAGCACTCCGCGCTAGAATATAACTATAAGATCTACAATAAAGAACTCCTAGCTATTATTAAGGCTTTAAAGGAATAGCGTCCTAAGCTATAAGGGACTAAGGAGCCGTTTAAAATTATTACTAACTACAAGAACCTATAGACGTTTATAACTACTAAGCAGCTAAACCAGCGCCAAGTCTAGTAGGCAGAGTTCCTTTTACAGTTTAACTTTATAATTATATACAGACCTGGTAGTAAAGCTACGCTCCCTAACGCCCTAAGCTAACTACTAGGAATAAGGCCTAAGGACGCTAATGATAAACACCTCCGCTACTAAGCCTAAGTTGTTATACCGCCCTAGAAAGTTAACCCTACAATCTTAGAAGAATTACTATATAAGTCCCGTAACTCTAATAACGCGGAGTTTATAGCCGCTCTAGACCCTAAAATAGCCGAAAAGTTACTAGATAAGTTAATCCAGCTAGAATACCAGGAGAACGAACTTGTAAGAGATATAGTGGCAGCCCTATATAATTGGAAAGCTCGCCATTAGCTAAAGAAGATCAGGAAATTACTCTATTACGATAAGTTAGAATACAGTATTATTAACAGATAGATCTACTTCTACTAATATCTCTTTGTCCCTAATACCCTAGACCTCCGCCTAGAAGTTACCTATTGCTTTTATAGCAGCGGCCCCACTAGTTACCCTAGCTGGGTTAAGACTCTTAACCTCTTAAACCAAATATACTAGTAGCTAGGAATCTCCTAGTTCACGGCTACCTTTATTAAAGACTGTGCCCTATACTTTCGCACTAAGACCCCCTATTCTACCCCACCCGGTTTCCTAAAGCCACTAGAATTACCTATCTACCCATGGACCGATATCTCAATTGACTATATTATAACGCTGCCAGTATGCCAACGCTACGGCAAGGCATATAAATATATCCTTGTCATTATGGGCCGCCTAACTAAAATGCGATACCTTGTTCTAGTAACAGGACTCTTAATAGAGGAGCTAGTTAATGGCTTTATTAATAACGTATATAAGCTCTACGGTGCACCAAGCACGATTATCTCTAATTACGGCATATAATTTGTTAGCGACTTCTGGCGATAACTAAGTAAACGCCTTAAGATAACCTTATAACCAAGCTTAGCCTAGTACCTAGAAACGGACGGCTAAACCAAAATTATTAACGCCGCCGTAAATAAATACCTTTATGCTTTTGTTAGCTTTATATAGGACAACTAGGTTAACTACCTGCTGCTTGCCAAGTTTGCTACAAATAACCAAGTTAACAAGAGCATAGGCATCTCCCTATTTTTTGCAAACTATAGCTTTAACCCTTACCTCAAAATTAAGCCTGCTAGCCCCCGCCCACCAATACTATTAGTATAAGCAAAGAAGGAGTTCTTTTGCGCAGACTCTATAGCCAACTGCTTTAAGCGGATATTAACATAGCTCAAGGCCCTAGCCTGAATTTTACAGTAACACTACAAAGACAATGCTAATACCCATAGGGATAAGAGCGCGTTATTCTATAAAGGTGACATAGTTATGGTTAGCTTAGAAAATATAAAGATAAACAGACCTAAGAAGAAATAGGACGACAAATAGGACGGCCTATACCCTATACTCGCAGTATACTAAGGGGCAGTTATAGTAGACCTCCTGGACCACATCTAAGTAAATAAATCCTTTTATATATCCAAGGTCCGCCTCTGGGCTGCTAAAGAGATCCCTGGCTAAGTAAATATTAATACCACAAAGCGCCGTAATGTACAAGGACAAGTGGCAGAGAGAGATAATAATAGCAACATAGAAGATAAATAGGAGTTTGAGAAAATCTTTAATATACATAACAAAGACCCCTAGGGCCTAACTTATAAGATTAAATGGAAATATCACAAGGATACAACCTAGCAGCTAGAGGAAGACCTAAAGGGTTGCGAATAAGCTATATAGTGCTTCTATAAGCAACACCCTAAGAAGCCAGGACCCCCAGACTGGGCATAAGATAAGGAAAAGTTACGCCAAGGTCGCGGCCAACCACCGCATTAAAATTTGTGGTGGTTGAGATATCATAGAACTTTAACCAGTGGTCGAAGTTGTCTAATTGGCCAAATTCTCGCCAAGAAACGCCACACGGACCAGTTTAGGTGGCGGTGTGGAGTTCTGCCGACCTTACTCACTAAACTAACCAATTAGGATTTTCCATGCCCAGTATAGAAAATCGCCATTAACTTAGTTAAGGGCGGTAAGCAGAACTAACATCTTTATAGTAGAAAATAGGCAACCCCGTACACTGCCTATTTTTAAGTTATTTGTTTAGTTTAGGGACCAAACCATCTAGGGGAGAGGAGTACTGTCACGGCACTAACCTGACGTATACTATTTCATACTATCTCGTACTATTCCCTACTGTTGGCTGGCCCACCACTAGCGACTTGGCGGCCGGCCCTACTATTTATATACAATACCCCCTTTCCACCTTCTTCCCCTCTTTATACCACAACGTAGTTATTCAGTCTACTCCATTGCAGCACTGTAATAGTAAAGACTATAGAGCCGAATCTGGTTTGTGGATTGTGTCTTTTTATACTAGATAAGATCTATCTAGGTAGTCCTTATATCCTTATAGGATTAAAGGTCTTAATTTCTTCTTTTAGAAGCTTAGAGCCTCTATCTCCTAGAAATAGTAGGGTAGGAACCCCATGGGCTATAACTTAAGCCTATGGTTCTAGTTTTTGTTCTCTTTAAAAGGTAAAGCAGTTATGCTAGATATCTTTATATTTAACTAGGAAATCTGCATTATACTCTTCTGTAGTTATAAGGAGAATATTTTGTTTTCCTTTAGTTCTAGCTATGGATGCTAGCACTGGCTTTTTTACTTGTAGTTTTAATGCAAATAGTTAATTAACTTTGTTTCGTATAGAGAAGGTATCTAGAGGTTGGTCCTTTTTATCTGTAATTAAGACTAGCTTTTTTTCTTATAGCTGCTTTTTCTTGCTTCTAGTAGAAGTAGAAGGGGTAGAAGGTAGTAGTAGTGAGGAGGGTAAGGAGGAGGATAAAGAAGGGAGGTCCTTTTTTAGCCTCTCTGTGTAGGTTTCCTTAGTAGGAGCTACCTCCTTATGGAGAGCTCTTACTTCT
>Ga0307507_10002577_pt1 | contig 37559 bp, 6 predicted proteins | sample 7_EM_MG_FD_207223 | JGI IMG/M metagenome (GOLD analysis project Ga0307507, IMG submission 207223) | Populus trichocarpa ectomycorrhiza microbial communities from riparian zone in the Pacific Northwest, United States - 7_EM | ecosystem: Host-associated > Plants > Roots > Unclassified | place...
TAAGTAGCTAGTAGATAGCTACACTAAATACAATTATTCGTGGTTGAGTAGTTCGCTGTATTTGCCCTCGGAGTTTGGTGGGGTGGGCCACTAACCCGCGTGGGCCACTAGCCCGCAGACTACGTTAGTATATCGACCTATTTAAGAAGAAAGATAATCTTCCAAAGCTAGAACTACCAAGTCGGCCTATACTAAGGGACATACTACCTATGGCTATATTAATAGCAAAGCTAGACCTAAACTAGCTCACTACCTATAACTAGCTCTACGCCAAATATAAGGACAATCTACGCGTACACTAGAAGCAAAAATAGGCTATAAACAATATTAATAACTATATTATTTGCACCATATTGGTAGCCTACCTTTTACTCATTAATAGCCTTAGTAGTTGGTTACATTAAATATTTAAGGCGTCTCTACCACTATAGTAGCCATTGCAGTGACAGAGACACCCTATATTTTGGTAAGCAATTAAGCCCATCTTGTACAAGAATCTTGTGCTATTAGTACTTACCAAATTATATACTCGCAGGGCCTCCTCCTATTTATAAATACTCCCTCCTTTATACCTTCCTCTCTTCTTTTCTTCTTCCCTATGGGAGCTAGAGGTGCTCTAATACTCCTCCCCAGTCCTTACTAAGTCGACGTGGCAATATAGACAGCATCGGACGACGAGACGGGCGAGAGAGGATAGGAAGGACGGAGGAGCCTCTAGTATATATTAGTCAAGCAACGTCACTGGCTATATTATAGCTGCCTAATCTCCTGTGCTCACAGGCCTTCTCCCGTCTATAAATACTCCCTCCTCTACACCTTCCTCTCTTCTTTTCTTCTTCCTTATAAGAGCTAGAGGTGCTCTAATACTCCTCCCTAGTCCCCACTAAGGGATCTATTGGTCGACATGGCAATATAGACAGCATCTGACGACGAGACGGGTAAGAGAGGAGATAGGAAGGACAGAGGGGCGTCCGGTAGGTATTAGTTAAGCAACGTTAATGTCTATATTATAGCTGCCTAATCTCCCATTCACAGGCCTCCTCCCGTCTATAAATACTCCCTTCTCTATACCTTCCTCTCTTCTTCTTTCTTCTTCCTTATAAGAGCTAGAGGTGCTCTAATACCCCTCCCTAGTCCCTACTAAGGGATCTATTAGTTAACATAGCAATATAGACAGCATCTGACGACAAGACGGGTAAGAGAGAAGACAGAAAGGACAGAGGGGCATCCAGTAGGTATTAGTTAAGCAATATTAATGTCTATATTATGGCTGCCTAATCTCCCATCTGCAGGCCTCCTCCCGTCTATAAATACTCCCTCCTCTATACCTTCCTCTCTTCTTCTTTCTTCTTCCTTATAAGAGCTAGAGGCGCTTTAATACCCCTCCCTAGTCTCTACTAAGGGATCTATTGGTTAATATGGCGATATGGATAGCATCTAACAAGGAGACGGGTAAGGGAGGAGACAGAAAGAACGGAGGAACCTCTGGTAGGTATTAGTTAAGCAACGTTAACAGCGGTTTTCGTCACCCAAAAATTACGTCACGTAATAACATTTAGGAACGCAAATATATACCCCCGTTCCATACTCATACCACTACTAAATATTCTAGATTTCGTACTTAGAGCTGCTTATAATAGGCATTTCTAGGAGATCTGCCGGTTTAAAGCTCTACAATTAAACATTGTTGACGTTTTATATAGGGGTCGTCGATTAAGCTCCCAGGACACGATTTTTAAAGTTTAACACTATACTAATATTACGACCTTCTTGCAGTGGCCAAGCCACCCCTAATCTCCTCCCCTCCTCCCTCCCATTACTTAGCGCTGAGCTATTGTGTTATCGCCACACTATTGCATCGTCGTACATCTAAACTAGGTGGGCAATAACGTGGTTAATAGTTATTAGGCATTAAGAATATTTAGTATATAAAGCTTCAAATTAGAATCATAATCTACTATATTATATCCTACGTAGAGGGCTCTGTATTGAAGCTCTGCAATCTAAATATATGCTATATTTATAACTAATATATTCTTTAAGCCTAGCTCAAGTAGGGCGCCTTAGTTACTGTAGTAGATCCTTACCTAGTAGTAACCAAGGCGCCTTAATTTTACTACTACTTCTAAATTAAGTAAAAGCTCTATATAGGGGGGTCCCAGGGGGTCTCCCCCTGGAAAACCTTATCTCTATATATATTAATTAAAGTCTATATAATAAAGCTCTAAATTAAAGCTTTGGGTTAATTAATTGGCTTATTAAACTTGGGTCAAAATTTTAGTTGGGGGGCTAACTATCCGCATATTTAGTAAGAGTTCTTAAGGTAATTTGCTATAGATTAAGCAAAGCTTTAGAACGTAAGGGTATAGTGTAGTAGTGTAATTTGGCCCCCTAGATTTAACATCTAGATTAGGCGTAGCTTTGGGAGAGCCTAGGCCTTCCATATATTTTATATAGATCGGTCTAGAGCCCTCAGAGTCTTTAACAACTCAGACATAGCCAACAGACAGATAGTTTCTTTTTTTAAATATACTCCTTTCTTCTCTCTCTATAGACTACGTGCTTATTAACGGCTTCTTACTAAAGGCACCGTGACTTCCTATCTATAAGAGCCCATACCCTCCTACATATTTTATGGCATTCTATATGGGGACGATAGCAAGCTCTTCAGATTAGAAGTCTGGTACTCTATACGCAAAAGACGCATAGGAATAATCTAGAACTGTAAAGAAACCGACGGACAGAAGGACATGCGGAGAGGGAGGCGAAAGCATGGATATATTAGCAACCAGTGCGCAGCCACCGCCACAGTAATAAACTAACGACACTTGCTAAGTTCTCCATACAGGAGCAGGAGGCGGCGAATAGCGATAGGAAGGCAGGTACGTAGTATAGCAAAACAGGGGATAAAAGGAGGGACTATAGTATACTAGAAACGGCAGAGAAAAGTCTTTTATATTTTATTTACTATATTTATAACGGTCTACACAATTATTCTTGTATTTATAGGAGCAACCTTTAAATTTATAGGAATAATGGCGACAGTACCACTAAAGGGATTATTAGGTATGTTAGGACCATTCTATAATAATAGTAAGGGCGCTAGAAAGGGAGAGGAAAGCAAGCAGCCTATTAAACCACAAAGCTCTCTTAAACTAGGGGATGCAATACTAGCCCCAACTTCTATAATGTTAGGGACTGATAACCCACAATATATAGAGGACAAGGGCTATAAAGTCTACCTACCTGGTTATAGGGAAACTATAAGTTCGTTGCCTTCCAATAAACTATTAATGGCGTGAGATAAGGTATATATTATAGCCTAGCCTATACCCGCTTTAGGAACCCCTAGGACTCCTTACTTTACAGGACAAAACATGTTACAATTTATTAAACAGTATAAGCGACTATATATCCAACACTATATTATAGATAATAAGAAGTATTAAGGACTCTTAGAGTATTGTGATTACTAAATAGGGACCTAGATCTAAAGCCTACCTAAGTTTATAATTAGTAATTGGACGGAACTTATAAAGAAACTTAGAATAAACTACTAAGGAAGTAACTACTTTTAATAAGTTAAAATGGTAGAATTCTTAGAAGCTTATGTGCTATAATATAGAAATAATCCACCTAGTAGTATACGCGAGTACTATAGGCAGTTTACGCTAATCTCCCAAAAGGTTACTAAGACTGGTAATTTAGACAACTATAAACAAGGGTACTGGTTCGCAAGAGAACTCCTATTTAAATATTAAAGATATGCTATAACTAAAACAGGGGCTAATCTGGATAGATAAGAGTCTTTTAACTTCCATCTACTAAGAAGAACTATAGAAGACAGGCTTAGTTTATATAAAAACACAAACTGTCTGTTATTAATGAATTTTAAGGAGCAAGGTCTTCGTCAGCTAGTTAAACAGTTCCGTAAATAGCAACCAGCCATAGCTGACTAAAGAGATACTACCCTTTGGTCGCCTATAGTCTCTTAGCTAAGTAAGCTAGCAAGCACCTATTAAATGACCTAGGAAATAGACCTGGAACTAGAGAAACTTACTAGTTAACTCTAGAAGCTTAATCTTAGGATAGTTAAGTTAGCAGGGGTTACGTCTTTAATGCCATTTCTAGATAGGATTTGCTAAGATCTGACGCGGTATATATAGCTCTTAAATAGGGCGTTAGTGCATTAAACATAGATAGGTCCACGACAGGCACTAAATAGCAATGGAGTACAGCCGTCCTATAAGGAAGCGCTATAAGAACAATATAAGCCGGGCCTAGGGAGGTATAAAGGGCTAGGAAACTTTGGCGCATACTAGGCATAGGCTTAGATATACTATAGGTGCAGGGGCCCCTACTATTTTATTAGCCAGTGTCCATAGCTCTAGAAATTAGTTCGCTGTGGCTTTCTATATATAAATAAGAACAACCAAATCTATACTAGAATACGTAAGCGCCTAGGAAATATAATTCTGTATTTACTAAGTAATAATTAGATCTAGTTTCTTAAAGACTGGCTAAGGTAGAATATAAATATTGATTTTAATACCCTAGGAACGGGTGTCTAACTAAAGGCGGCTTTAGTAGAGCTTGTAGAAGGTAGCAACACTAAAAGTAAGAAGGAACTTGGTAAGTTCTAGAAAGATATATACCAAGTAGAGTTAATATACATAGATTTAGTTGGAGCCGTAACCCAGTCACAGCCTATGCTATAGTTGTATAATCTTAGAAAACCATAAGGGGAAGTAAGGGTAATAAAGCCGCCTCTAAAACCATCTAGTTAGCGACCGGCAGTAGTTTAAAATGTATAACCAGGAGGACATATCCAAATCGCACTATAGCCCTAGTAGTAAGCTCCTTAACCACTATTAGGCAGTAACGAGGTTGATAAAATAAACTATACTAAATAGCTAAAACAGACGGAGCAGATAGCGGATATAACAATAATAGCTAAGGCACTACGACCGAAGCTAGTTAGGATAATAGATATACTAAAAGGAAACGTCCCAAGCCTAACCGTAATGGCAGATAAGATCTTATTAAAAACTATTAAAGTTACTATTAGTGACTGCCTTATATACATGCCTAAAGTTATAAGATTATTCTTTAAGCCTCTTCCGCTACCCCTTACGGAACCTTACTAACAGAAGTAAGAGGACGTTAAGGCATTAGTGTTGTTAGCGCACTTGACGTTCTATACTAATTAAGCCGGCTTAACGACTGCTAAAGTGGACCAGATTAAACAAGAAGTAGAATTTGTCTAGTTCTAAAGATAATGCCTAAAAGTTAAAGTATAGATAGGAGATGGAAGGGCTAAGTGCTTAATTGACTCTAGAGCTAAGCTTAACCTTATTAAGGAAAGCGTAGCCCTGCGGTATAGCCTACTAATATTAAGTCTGCCTTTATAGCTATAAGGCGCGTGTCTAATGTCTATAAACGGAACCTAGTTTAAGTTTATTAGGCTAGTATATACGGTTCCTATAGTAATAGGTGACGTCTTAATATCCATAACGTTTATTATTATAGGGGAGATATTATATGAGGTAATACTTAATAAGCTATAGTTAGTAAGGGCTAGACTGGCGACGAAACGAACAGTAATAGGTTAAATATCTTGCATTATTTAATTAGAAGATGGTAGAGTTAAAATAAGGTTCTTAACATCCTATAAAAATACGATATTCTTTAAACTAGATAAAGGCATTAATATAGACAACGGTTTAGGAAACGTATAGCTAGTATAACCGCTGGGATTGTATCCGGGGTTACTTATAACCCGGCGTATTAGAACAAGGAGGACGTTGAGAATAAAGGAAGAGGAAATAAGGTGCGGCTCTAATATAGACATTTGCTATTTTAGATACCCGCTAGGCAAAGCCATCAGCGGAAAAAAGAATATAATATTAGATAGAGGGAGCTCAATAATAAAACATTAGGGGAAGTCCTAAGGAAATACTTAAAGAAGAATTAGAAGCTAGTATTTAAAGCAAAAGTTAGGTCCCTTACGTATTAAATATTATAGATAATAGATCTATTTATAATGTAAATAGAAGGCTATTAGAGCAAGGCCCGATAAAACACTATAAGTATAGCAACTGTATATAAATAAAAGGCAGATAAAGTCCATCTAGTTAATTTGTTAATACCAGATAGAACCATTCTAGGAGGTATAATGGAATGGTAAGAGGTAGCCTTATGTTAATAGAAGGCGTCTATCCGTAGATTGCCTCTTAGTCCATATAATTATTTCCTTAAGCCACAATACACTAAACTGGCCCGCGGTGTATAACTAAAGCTAGAATAATTAGAGCGTATAATTATAGGAGACATTTAGCTAAGAGAATAAGAGATCCTTAAGGCTATATTATTTAACTAAGAAGAGGCGCTAGCATAGGAGTTTTCTAAAATAGGTTAAGTTAGCAGGGATATAACTCCGCCACTAAAGATTAAAACTGTGCTGTATAAAGTATAGTAAGTACCGAACTTTCCTATATTAAGGGCCCTGTGAGGAGAGGTAATAAGTATGTTACGAGAACAACTAGCTTAAGGGACTCTAGAATATTATAAAAGCCTATATAGAAATCCATAGTTTCTTATAAGCAAGAAGGAACGTAATAAGTACCAACTAATTAACGCGGCGATGAATATTAACCGAGTAACTATTAGGGATGTAAATTTGCCGCTATATACTAATGAGTTTTCCAAGGAGTTTACTAGGTATAAGGTTATATCTCTAGTGGACTTCTTCTCTAGCTATAACTAGTTAGAGCTTAATATAGAAAGTAGAAACCTAATAGCCTTTACAACACCTTTAGGACTTCTACGATAAATAACGGTACCTATAGGAGGAACGAATTCAGTTGCTTAGTTTATAAGAACGATTACTAAGATCCTAGAGCGCTATATCCTATACCATGCCTTGCCGTTTCTAGATAACATTACAGTAAAGGGCCCACAGACAGTGTATAATGGAGAGGAGAGTCTTTTAGGCGTACGCAGATATATTTTGGAATATATTATATAGCTAGACGGAGTACTTGCAGATTTAGAACGAGCTAGATATATAATCTTAGGCGCTAAGTCTCATTTCTATAAAGATAAGATTATAGTGGTTGGTTACTACTGTAATAGAAAAGGATGGTATCTGGAGGAGTTAAAGGTCACAAAGATTATTTACTAGAAGGACTGTAAAGATATTATATTAGCCCAAGCGTTCCTAGGGGTTTATGTATATTACTAGATATAGGTAGAGGATTTTATAATTAAGGCAGAGCTAATCTTCTAATTGCTATAAATGGATGTTCCTTTTATATAGGGCATAGAGCAGATTGCTACTATAAAGATTCTAAAGCATGCACTTACCACCGCGCCCGCATTAGTTTAGCTAGATTATAGTAAGAGGGCTAGGCTAATTATTCTTGCTATTAACAGATACAAGAATGGATAGGGATGTGGTCTTATGCAACTAGATATATAAGGTCGTTATTATCTATGTTAATATAAGAGCGGTATCTGGTCTTAAGCGGAATAAAAATATAACTTAGGAAAGCTTAAGTGTTAAGCGTTGCTGTATACGCTAAAGAAGTGTCGCGTATATCTGTACGGCGTTTAATTTATAGTAGAGATGGACATAAACACCTTAGTCACGCAGCTAAATTATACTACTACTAATTTACCCGGAGCCTTAATAATAAAATAGCTAGCTTAGATCTAGCTATAGGACTTTAATATTAGACATGTGCTAAAGAAGAAGAATAGCCTAGCTAATAAACTTTTATAACGGCTACCTAATAGCAAACGACCTAATAAGCCGACTGAGGATATTAAAGAGTTTATTAACTATAAGCTAAGTGCCTTAGAATATATGGCTAGCCCTCTTAAAATAGAAGCGGGTCTGCCATTAGAAGACTTATATTTAGAGAAATCTTAAAGGATTGCGAAATAGCTAGTAACCTTATAGCGTCTAAAGGAGATAAATACCAAGAAATTTAAAAAGTTTAAGTAGTATACGCTAAGGTTCCTAGTATATAACTAATAGCTCTTCTGCTAATAGTCTAAGAATATACTAATGTAAAGGGTAGTTAATGACAAGACTACTTAGCAGGAGATTATTAAGAGCCTTTACAATTAGAGTGGATATTATAGACGGAAGGGAACGTATTAGAGGGTCTTAAATTAATACTAGTGGCTAGGGCTATAGGATTAAATATTATAGCATATTAAGTTATGCTTATAGTGCCAACAGCAACAGCTAGGATAGAAAGAAGAAGTAATATACCCTATATAGGAGTCCACCTTGTGGCAACAAGTAACGGTAGATATTATGTTTATACCGCTAAACTATTTTAGGTTCCAATACCTGGCTATTACTTAAGAGTATATATCTAGATAGGTGGAAGCCTAGGCCCTTTGGAATAAGAATACAAAAAATATAGCAAAGTTCCTCTATAAAGACGTTATCTGCTAATAGGGAGTGTTCGGACAGCTCTCTATAAATGGTAGAGGAGAGAATGCTAATATTACTACTGTGCTTACGGAGCTCTATAATATTAAGAGGGTTATAGCTTCCGTATATTACCTATAGTTGCAAGGCTTTATAGAGCGAGGTTATAAGCCTATAGTGGACGCTTTGGTAAAGATAGAAGGCTTATAGCTAGATAATCTTTATATAGTCTTATAGGTAGATAGAATAACTGTTAAGAGGTCTACAGGAATGACCCCAGTAAGGGTTATATATAGATATAAGCACGTCCTTCCTATTAAACTCTGTATACCCACCTAGTAGACGCTGCCTTGGGAAACAGTCTAGACCACTATAGAGCTACTAGCACTTCGCGCAAAGCAGTTTAACTAAAGAGACGCAGATATATAAGAAGCTGTCATGCGCATAAAATAACTAAGAGTTATAAATAAAGAGTATTTTAATAACACCTACCGCATTCACCAGGACGGATTTAAGGTTAGAGATATAATTATGCTCTATAACACGCAGCTTAAGTAAGACTATTCTAGCAGTTATAAATTAGATCTAAAATGGCTAGGCCCGTTTTGCGTATATAAGAGTTACCCTTATAAAGGATGGTACTTAATTAAGGATTTTAATGGCACGCCGTTTCGCGATTAAACTTTAGGGAATAGATTAAAGAGGTTCTATTAATAATAGATATCTAAGGTCCGTTAAAAGGACCGGCTTGACTAATTAAGCGGAACTATACTATAAGAAATAATAGCAGAGCTAGAGCCTAAGGAGGATATTATATAAAATCCACCAGTATTGCAACGCCGCGTATTTTAAGAAGTGCGCGTTCTAGAAAGATTATTTAATAGAACTAAGTACAAAATATTTAACTAAGGGACAGTCAAGTTCTAAGGTGGGGAAGAAGATATAGATAACAGCCGCGTAATCCATCTATTTATTTACTATATTTCCTAAAGCTCTTTCTATTACGCTTTCTTATTTGCTTTTTTTAGTTATAGGAATCTAATACGTGTTAACAGTAAGGTAAGGACAGAAGAATATTTATATATAACTATCTAGTATTGTTTACTGTAAAGATGTTAGTTTTACTTACCGCCTTTACTAAGCCAATAGCGATTTTCTATCCTAGGAATAGAAAATCATAATTGGTCTATTTAACAATTAGCGCCAGTAGAACTCTACACCACTACCAAATTCGGTAGACTATTTATATTAAAAAACCCTATTAAAAACTTCACCTTTTCGCCCTTAATAAACTTTAAAGATAACTATAATCAGCCAAAGCATAAACCAAGCAGAATTAATAATAGTATACTTATTATATCTTCGTCTAGTAGACCACTGGTACTGTATAAAGGAGCTAAGTGACAGATTAATAACGTCCTTACAGAAGTTAGAGGCTTTACAGTTAATTAGCATTATATAGTGCTTATCTAAATCTATAACAAGATTCTGCTCAAGAGAGAGAACTACGCAGATGCTGCTAGTGTAGTAGTTGATTTCGTTAATTATAATAATAGGTTACAAGTATCTCTAGGAAAGAACGCGTTTTTAATAATCTTCAAGGACATCTCTAACGTTAGTAAGATAGCAAAAGATTAAAGGAATTAGTGTAATAAAGCCAAAGAAACCATCTAAAAAGCCTAGGGATAGGATGTTCTTAATAGACCGCTAAAACACGCAGTCTCCTACTACTTCCTTTTTACCGCCCAAAAGCTTACCGTCCACCCACTTTATAAAGTAACAGCGCGAGTTAATAAAGCCCTAGTTAAGAGGCTTGATTATCTAGGACGCGGCATTAAGAACACTACTTAACTATAGCTAACCGACTTCGCGCTCGCGCCTAAAATGTTAGGAAAAGCGATATTAGATTAGGTGGTAAATAAATATGGTTTAGGGAGACACTTAACTGGCTTCCTTATTCCAAATAAGGACCTACCGCTAAGAAGTAGGAGACTAACTACTATAGGACTAGAGGTCACCAATATCGGAATTAGATAAGTGGGAGAGAGCTTAGCTCTTACACTATAAACGCATTTATAATATACTTCTAACATAATAAATCCCTTAGCTTTTCAGCCATTAACACCTATTTAAGAAGGAGGTGTTAGTATTATACTAAGCCCATCCTAGCAAGGATCGCCTATGTTAGTAGACTTGCCTTTATTATCTATAAATAAAAGCATTCTTGCGGCTAGAATGTTACGGCGCTGGTGGAAAACGGTGGATCTTGGCAGACGTGGATTATGGTAGACGCGAGTCACGTGACTCGAGGACCGCATAAAATATCGAGCGGCGCTGCTATTCTTCTCCTTCCTTTCTCTAGCTTTGGATCCTCGTTTATAGACAATCCAATCGTACAGGCTTGCATGCGACCTTCTTGCTGTGCTCGTGCCTCGATTGACTGAGTCGCTAACATTATCCAAAGCTCATACTACTCTCTCTTCCTGAGAAGGAACTTAAATATATCTACAAGGCCACGAACAGGACAAGAACAAAAGAACAGGACCCTAAGGACATCACCAGGACCATAAGGACAGGACAGAACCCTAAGAACCAAAAGAACACAAACAGAACGCGAAACCTAAGAATAGGATATGTACGGACCAGAACCCCTAGAAAAATAAACAAATACTAGAAATTACCCAATACCCCTACCACCATGCCAAGAAACACAGTAGCTGGCAAAGCTGCTGTAGGACCCGCAAATACCTCTAATGGTAAAACAGTCGCCGTCTCGACCCCCTAGGAAGAACTTGCAGCAGCCAATGCTGAAATTAAACGGCTTTAAGAGCTGCTTGAAACTAGAGACACCCCTATACCTAGTGAGGAGTTATTAGATATCTATAGACTTGCTATAGTCCTTGAGGCCCTAGCCTAATATACAGCATCAGTATTATTACGGTCCGCGAATGTCGCGGACCCCCTATTGCTTACGGACGGAACTGACCCTATATTTAATAATTGGAAGCTTTAACTACAAGACAAGCTTGAAGTTAATATAGACCACTTCCCTACTGCTTGAGCTAAAATGGCCTACGTCTTTAACTGTACTAGTGGGGACGCATAGACGCATTTATATCCGCGATATGCCTAGGACTTAGCAGACCCCTTCCTCTCTAGAGAAAAGATAATTAACTACCTGTTTTCTATTTATAAGGACCCCTTTAAGATATAAAACGCCCGCCTTAATTATAAAGCCCTTAATATGAAAACGATAGAGACCTTTTTGGCCTTTTAGACCTGCTTTCTATACCTAGCTGGCTAAGTCTAAATTCCCTATAAAGACCTAATACTAGACCTCTTTAACAAGCTTACCCTAGACCTATAGCGCGCTATACTGCCAGTTTTTACTACTGTATAGACGCTAAAGGTACTTATGGACTACTGCCTGGCTATTAATTAAGGCCTCCGCCGAATTAAGGCACGAGCTAAGCGGTATAAAGCCAGAAACTCTTTAAACCAGACTATAAGCGCTATAAGAACGGCCCGTAGTGCCCTGGTATAATTGGCAACTCCTATAGCACTAGCCGTATAGCCCGCCGTCAATTTAACAGCTAGCCGCGCAGCTAGCCCTGCCGTGGGTCCAGCGTATACTTGGCCTATATATAGCGACCTATATAGATAGGCCCTTAGCAATTAAGGAGCTTGCTTTTTATATAGCTAGAAGGACTACTTTGCTAAGGACTACCCAGCAAAGGCAAAAACGGATGAGGTTCTATTAATATAGAAGGATAGTGTAGAGTTGGAAAAAGAAGAACCTTAGAGGAAGACTCCTCTCTAGGGTTAAAAGGGATTAATATGTTATATATTAATCTGGGTCAGCTAGTTGGTGGAAGAAGCTGTACTATCCCTTGTACTTTATTTCGTAATAGATATTAAGTTTTAACCTCTGCTTTAGCTGACTTTGGAGCGAATGCCTTTGCCTTAATAGATACTTAGTGCGCTGTAAAGCTAGCCGAATTTTTAAATGCGCCCCTTAAGGAACTGCCTAAACCAGTTCCTATTCGCGGGTATAACGGAAGAATAGGGCTACCTATTATAACTATCTTACGGATCCACCTCCGTGTTAATGGACGAAGGTAGTATAATGTCCCCTTTCTTATTACGGACCTGGGAAGCCATGATATAATCTTAGGAAGAAAATAGCTAGCCTATTTAGGCTTATAGCTTGATATATAAAATAGACAGCTCCTCTGGCCCGAATCCCTACCCCTAACCCCTTCCTTTATAAAAGAAATTAGTATTATAATAGAGAACCTTATATGGCCCTAGATTAATACTATCTACTAAGCTAATGCTATGTGTAGAGACCAGGCCTTTAAGAAGGACGTACAGCTTAATCTATAACGGATTTGTATACTACGCTGCCCCTAAACTACCTATGTTATGCCACCCGCACTAGAGACCTAGGAAATTAGTAATAATCTAGCTAAGTCCCCCATAGAGAACTTAGGCCCTACGCAGCTATAAAGGAAGGCCAGGAATACCGGACGCTATACTAAACTAATAGACTAGAAGGATAACTTACGGAAAATGGAACGTAAGCTAAGGAAGACTATAAACCCTATACCGCAAAATACGGCCTAATAAAAGTCTGTAAAGAAACCTATAAACCTTCCCCCAGTTAATATCTGCTATATTGGCGCCGTAGGATTTTACCAGAACTTGGTCTAACCTAATACCATTACCTTTACCACTAGCTTATATAAAATTGATTAAATAATTAAGGAAAAGGAAAGCGAGCTTAGTGGATAGGAAGGCGAGCTTATGGATAAGAAGCTGGTAGAACAGAAACTACCCCATTAACACCGGAAATACAAGGACGTATTCTTAAAGGCAGTATCCAATATACTTCCGCCTTACTGACTGTACAACTACAAGATCGAGATCGAGCCAGATAAGGAAAACACCCTTAGCTATAGCCCCCTTTGTTAGCAATCTACTGCCGAATTATAGGCTATAAAGTAATATCTTATTAAGAACCTGGATAAGGGCTTTATTAAGCCTAGCAGTTAAGTCCCTTTTGCCTTACTAATTCTCTTTATTAAAAAGCCAAATAGAGGACTTTGTTTTTGTATTAACTACTATAAGCTAAATAATATAACCCGCAAGGACCGCTATCTACTACCCCTACTTAATAAGACACTGGCCTAAATAAGTAGAGCTAAAGTTTTTACAAAGCTTAATATCCGCTAGGCCTTTTACTAAATTAGGATAAACCCTAGATCTGTAGATCTTACTATATTTCGGACTTGTTACGGATCGTATAAATATAAGGTACTTTCTTTTGGACTAACTAATGGACCGGCTACGTACTAGCGATATATAAACAATATACTCTTTAACTACCTTAATGACTTCTGCACGGCCTACCTGGATAATATTATGATTTACTCCAAAAATAAGATGGAATATAAGGAGCACGTCTATAAGGTCCTATAACGACTCCATAAAGCTGGTCTGCAGGCCGATATTAAGAAGTTAGAATTTAGTGTTAAGCGTATAAAGTACCTAGGGTTTATTATTAGTATAGATGGAATTAAGGTAGACCTAGAAAAGACGGCCGTAATTAACCAATGGGAACCCTTACGGACCGTAAAGGGGGTATAGTTATTCTTAGGTTTTTATAACTTCTACTAACGCTTTATTAGGAACTACGGAAGGGTTACTTAGCCTCTTAACCGCCTTACCTAAAAGGACCAACCCTTCTACTTTAATACCGCATGTAGGCAGGCCTTTAATGAGCTTAAGAAACGGCTGATCTCCGCTCCTTTACTCGCCCACTTCTACCTAGAATGACCCTTAATGCTAGAAACCGATGCCTCAGATAGCGTAATAGCTGGCGTTTTTTCCCAGAAGTAACCAGACGGAGAATGGCACCCTATTATATACTACTTAAAGACCATGATAGATACTGAGCTAAATTACCCTATCTATAATAAAGAAATGCTGGCTATTATCTCTAGCTTCTAGTACTAGCGTGTATAGCTATAGGGGACTCCTAAGCCTATTTAGGTAGTTTCAGATTACAAGGCCCTGGAATACTTTATAATAACTAAGAAACTTACGGCCTGGTAGGCGCGCTAGGCGGATATCCTATCCTAGTTTAGCTTCCTAATTATATACAAGCCAGGCGCTACTAACCGCGCAGACGCCCTTACAAGGCGTAAACAGGACCTAGACAACTAGATAGCTGTAAAAATTACATTATATACCTAGACACTACTATAACCAGAGTACCTTAACCCCCGGATATAGGCAGAACTAAGTACAGACTCCTTAGGCGCCAAGATATATCCTATTAACCCCTTAGGATTTAACCTTATTAATAAATTACTGCAGATAAACCGTACAGCCTTTTCTCTATAGGAGTACCGTAAAAAGGCAAAGAACGTTACCAGCCCCTAGTCCCTTAAAAATGGATTACTTAAGCATTAAAAACGGCTAGTAGTAGTAAAGGAACAAAACTTACGGACTTGGCTTATTACTAAAGCACATGTCTAGGTCTCTACGGCCCACCCTAAAAAGAATAAGACCCGTAAAATTATTGGTAACTGATATTACTGGCCCAGAATGGTTATGGACATTAACCGCTATATACAGAACTGCAATAACTGCCGTAGGTCTATAATTCCGCGAGATAAGACCCCAGGACTATTAAAGCTACTCCCAATACTAGAACGCCCCTAGTAGTATATCTTTATGGACTTTTATAAGCTGCCTACAGACTGTAACGGATATAATATAGTAATAATCCTAGTTAACTGTTTTGGTAAGCGCCCGTTCTCAATCCCCTATTATAAGGATATTAATGCTAAGGAGGTAGCCTAACTATATATCCATTATATCTACCAAATTTATGGACTACTAGATACTATTATATCCGACTACAGGCCGCAGTTTATATCGGCCTTCTAGAATAAGTTTACTTGGATCCTTGGCATTAAACTAAAGCTTTCTATAGCATACCACCCCCAGACAGACAGTTAGACGGAGATTGTAAATTAATACCTAGACTAAAGACTCCGGCCCTTTATTAACTACTTTTAGGATAACTAGGGCAAACTACTACCCCTAATAGACTACACCCAGGCAACCCTACCCTATAACTCCACAGGGTTTGCACCTATTCAGCTAGAAATGGGATATTTACCCTATACTAGCTTTAACTGGAATAGACCAGAAGGCCCACAGACTATACGCGAAAAACTATCTTATAAGGAAGCCCAGTAATACGCCAAACACCTAGAAAAAGCCTGGACGGTAGCCCATAAGAACATAGAAAAGGCCTAGAAATCAATGGAATAGCAGGTAAATAAGCATAGGCGCGAGCCTAACTTTACTATAGACGATAGGGTCTAGGTTACAATAAAGAACTAGAAGATAGAACGGCCTAGCCGCAAGCTAGACTATAAGATGGCAGGACTATATAAGATCCTTAATAAAGAAGGTAACTCGTATAAGGTTAAGCTCCTAGACTTAATTAAGGTTTACCCTATCTTTTCGCCAGATAAGCTACGGAAGGCTGTAAATGACCCACTACCTAGACAAAAGAATGAGCCTCCCCTACCAATTTAAGTTAATGGCGACGATGAATAGGAAGTTAATAAAATACTAGCCTGTAAACTAGTACGAGGAACGCTATAATACCGTGTTTAATAGAAAGGCTACAATCTAGACCCAACCTGGTACCCCGCCTGGAACTTTATAGGCTGCCCCTAGAAGCTTAAAGAATTTTATAACTAATACCCTAACGAACCCGGGCCCCCGAAGTACCTTGACGAGTGGATGGAGTGCTAGTATAGCGAAGACGATAGGCTGCCTATTAAGCATAAAGATAAGAATACCCCATGGACATAATACGGACATATAAAGCCTGAGGGCAGGCTTTTTCGGAGGGGGGGTAATATTACGGCGCTGGTGGAAAACGGTGGATCTTGGCAGACGTGGATTATGGTAGACGCAAGTTACGTGACTCGAGGACCGCATAAAATATCGAGCGGCGCTGCTATTCTTCTCCTTCCTTTCTCTAGCTTTGGATCCTCGTTTATAGACAATCCAATCGTACAGGCTTGCATGCGACCTTCTTGCTGTGCTCGTGCCTCGATTGACTGAGTCGCTAACATAGAACGCCTATTAGCTTGCCCCTATAGCTGCCAGTATCCTCTTTAAGGAGGAATCTAAGAAGAGGGCTTACAGTTGCTTATCTAGAAGTGGGAGGGCTAGGAGTGGAATCGCTGTTTAATAAAAACGTTATTAAGCCAGGAGATAATAAAGAATACATTAAGGAGGCTATAGACACTATAGCAATACTCCACGCGAAATAAGGATGTGACTGTAAGAACGACATACTAGCTTATCTTAAGGCGTCCCTAAACTAAACTACTAAAATTAAACTAACTAAGGTTATAAAGCTCTTGCGTAGTTGGTATAGGGCGGCTGGTTTAAACCCAGAAATATATAAGGTCTGCTAGATGCACATATAAGCTATAGAAGGGCGTATAGGTTTAGCAATAAAGGGTCTAAACTATGCCGCGCTATATTACAGACTCCGTTTAATATATTACGCTTACAATTACTTAGGCACTATAAAGATAGACCCTACTACGTACTCCTAGTTCTAAAAAGCTTATAGGCCTCTAGTTCCGTCTAACTCCTTAAAACTATACAAGTTCATTTATAACTCGGCACTAAGGTTTTCCTATAATAGGGAGGCTTTACTTAATCGGATGCTGTTACCAAATAACCAAGATATATAGCAGCGAGAAGAATCCGTGGTTTTAAGTATATTTGGGTAGTAGTAGGATTCTGGCATCTTAGCAATAATTAATAAGGAAATATATATATACCGCCATTATTAGCGTCTAATTAGTAGGCGACCAAATTATAGCTAGTTAAGAATAATGGTCTATAGTCTCTGCTAATAGCTAATAAGACAAGACCCTTAGTATTATCGCCTTTATTACGCTCTTAGGCCTAATAGCTAGTGGCGACTTATTTCCTACCCTTATTATACGAAATTCGCGGTTAAAGGAGACTCTATAGCTTTCTGCTATATTAACGTTAATATTCCCTCGCTCCTTGAAAGTGGATGCAGTGCTAATATAATTTAAGGGAGCATTTCTCTAGATAATAAGACTAAGGACAACTGCATAATTATCCTTCCCGGCATGTATTATTACTTAGAATTATAGTGGGCAGATCTCAAAGCGTAAGGGTTGGCTAAGGGTAATAGATTTATACATAAAATCTCAGACTATAACTAGACCGCTAAGGACGTAGAGAAATATATAACTAACTAGGTAGCTTAGCTATGTAAGAAGGGAGATATATGTATAACTATGCCTTACCTTCCTTATAGAGTGAAAGGACCTTTAACTGGGACCCGGCGAACAATGCTACTATAGTTTGTTGGTATTTAGGACGATTATAATAACCTTAAGGTCACTAAAGGAGGTACTTAGACAGAGTTAGTAGATGCGCACTAAGACTTAAGAGCGCCGCCCTGTACGCCGTCTAGACATGCCAATCTCTATGGCGCAATTCCATATTGCTTCTCTGCAGCAGTTAAGCTTATAGCTGCCAGCGCTCTATCCGACGCCCTTCTTGGTAAATAACAATAGGATTATCTAGTAGTGATCCAAGATTATAATCTTCTTCTTACCGGTAATAGGAATAAAGTTGCGAAATAGATGCATTCCTATTATCTAAAGGCCGTTAAGAACTACAAGGATGCGTTTTAGCTTATATATACAACTAAAGTGGAGCGCTTTAATAGCCGCTTATACTTCTACTGTATTAACAATGGAATCAAGCCTTTAACTATTACGGTAGATCCAAGTAAAGTACCCCTAATTATTGCAGAAGGATAGAGTTATATGGAGCTGCCTAAAGAATTATAGGACAGAACTAAGCAAGTAGAAGGACGCGAAAGAGCCATATTATCTAAGAGCCGCTAGTCTGATATATCTCGTACTGCTTAGCCAGGTGGACGAGAACGGTCTTGTTTAACCAGAATGGAGTCTCCTTGTTTACCATCTTAGGTTTGTAGTAAAGGTAAGGAACGCATGCAATTACCTACCGCGCCTTTATTTTAAAGATAAGGAGTTTTGGAGTTTCGGAAGTTGTTAGGGGACAACAACTTGGGTAGAGGAGGTATATGGTGGTGTAATTTGGCCCCCTGGATTTAATATCTAGATTGGGCGTAGCTTCAGGAGAGCCTAGGCCTTCTATATATTTTATATAGATTGGTCTGGAGCCCTTAGAGTCTTTAACAACTCAGACATGGCCGATAGATAGATAGTTTCTTTCTTTAAATACACTCCTTTCTTCTCTCTCTACAGACTGCGTGCTTATTAACGGCTTCTCACTAAAGGCACCGTGACTTCCTATCTACGAGAGCCTGTACCCTCCCATAGTAGCACCTTGTATAACCGAATTAATAACTTTATTAATTTTTTCTCTAATGGAAGGCGATATAGGAATATTAATTCAAACACTATCCTTATTTGTAAGGCTTGTAAATGGAGGAGTTTCTGGTTAAATCTTTAATAGAACGGTAGAAGGATTATAAGGAATAAAGCCTGTTGCCCGCCATATACTTGCTATATTAGTTAACGATATAGCTTGACTGCATGCAGCTTAGTAGATCTCTAAGAACTCTTGCTTTAAAATAGCTAAGGCTCTGTATAGCGCAGTATCGTTAAGGCGCTTTTTATAAGCTCGTAAGAGAGGGCCGAATATACTGACATCTAAAGGCTGTAGTATGTGCGTCGAATGAGGAGGAAGGTAGAGAGGCACGATCTTATAAGCTTCGCGACACTCAATAAATGGTATTAAGACGTGGCTCTCGTGGCCATTAAGAATTAACAAGTAATAGATTCCTTGGAGTCGTGGCTTGGTATATAAGTTAAAGTAATTTAACCAGTTAGAGCTATATCCGAATTAGTCCAGCCCGAATTGCTTACTTAAATTACCGTCTTAGGATTAAGACGTGCGGTTATCTAAGCTCGTTATACTTGCTTGCCCTTGCAGGTAATATAAGGAGGTAATTAATATCGACCTCCTAATATATATTTAATTAAAGATACCCACTTGCGATTGCCTGGCTCTGCAGTAAAGGCTTAGGCCTGCGATTAAGGAACCAACACTTTAACCTTATCGCAAACTCCTAAGGCAGTTCCTTTCTTATCCATATTATATTAATCTTCTATAGAGATTCCATACTTTGCAACCATGGCTGTGTATAAATTGAACCATTCTTAAACAGTTTTAGGATCCTTAGCATCCTTTCTTTTTTAATTAAGGCCTCTGGCAAATCTAGCTTTGAGTTCTAGGTGGCAATAAAGGAAGTTCTTATACCAATATTAGCCAAGCTTAGTAGGACTCCCTCTCAATTTAAGAATATCTTTGGCCATAGACTTAAGGTGTTATACTCTTAATGGCCACCCCTAGCTTACCATTATATTAGTCCATTTGATTAGAGAGTCCTCTTTAATAACTAAGAGCTTTTACTAAGCTTGCGAAAACTATCAACTTGATTAACGGCCGTTTAAACGGTGGTTAAGAGTTAATTGCGGTAAGCTAAAAGTTCGGGCAATTTAACAAATAGATTGGTTAGGGTTAGCTTGTAGATGCGAAATCGCAAGTGCCATTCAAGCGTCTTAATCAAGATCAAGCGATTCAGTAGCCATTAAGCCCATGGTTGTGGTGTAGGAAAAGGTAGTACAGTAAAATCTCTTTAATACGATACCATTTATTCGGCCGAGCGTATCGTAATACCAATAGTATTGTTATATTAAGAGTTACGTGTTAGGTGAATAAGTAGGGAAAAAATAATTTCAATACCTAAAAAGTTTAGGATATTTACCTTATGGGCTAAATAGGGCCCTCTCCCATATAAATTCTCTACTGGTTATACCGATATTGGTGGTGGAAGCTTAACGATATTACCAAAAGTTAGATTATCGTAATATTACGCCCAAAAAGGCTTGATTAAGGGGTGTAGATTGTAATATAGAAGTTATCGTTATATACCCCATATCGTATTAAGGGGATTTTACTATATGCATTGAAAAGGAGGTGATTTGAATCGCGATTAACAGGTGGCTTAACCAGGTAGCTGGCTCGACTAGGTGGCTAAGACGTTAACTTCTTGACGCCATAAATTAAGATACGTATGTATGTATATATATATATTCTATTATGGCCATGCACCATCTAGGGTATGGGCCATTACAGAGCGCTAACTAAATACTTCCTGCCATTAACATACTTGCTCCAATTCAGAAGCCAACTATAAGAACTATATATCTATTACCTAACACTATACTCAACCAAGGAAAAAATAAAGGAAAGTAATATGTTACTATTAAAGAAAGTCAGAGTTTAGAGGCAAGCCCAAGTAAGTAGTTTTCGACGCCTCGTGTCCATAGGGCTATTCCAGCGTTGTGCACTTCTTGATCGGCGACGCACCAGTAAAGGCACATATAGAGAAGGCTCGCGGTATATTCAGTTAGATAATTAGAGGAATTCTTAAAAGTCTTCACTCATTAATGTCGGCTTCTATACTCTCTACATCTTATACGCTTAGGTATAGGCGTCCGGTCTCCTTTACAAATTCAATTATAGCTTTAACTACGCTAATATCTAGCTTCTAGCGCTTAATTGGGCCATTAATATTCCTACCTCCTTCTTATCTACGTAAGCAGCCTCCTAATGCATATAATAGGTCCCCAAATTAATCTCTATATTACTCTCTTAGTTTAAACCTCTACTATATCCACCTCCTATAAGAAAAGAGGAAGTGCTATATTAATTCTATAAGCCTATAGTCGCATAACGCCGTCTCTAATACATTAATTTTATGGAGATATTCCTTTAGAAATAACTTACCGGTCTATAGCTGCGCAAGGATAGCAGCTTTAGAGCTAATCAGCTACTGGTATAATCCTACAGCCTTTCCAAGGTGGAGTACTACATCAATCTTCCTTATAAACTTGCCTATATTAGATCTTCCCAATAAAAGCGGTCCTATTATTATCTTGGCTCTTTTTAAGGCTTGCGTCATAAGGTACTATAGGAGGCCGTCTCTCTACAGTGGCTCCTTGCTCTCCAGTCTTATTACTACTTTAGCAAGCTTATCAGCCTTCTTATTTCCTATAAATCCTAAGTGGCCTGGAATCCAGTATAGCGTAACATTATTCAGCTAGAGTTTCTTTAAGATCTCTACAACTATTTCCTAGCAGGCTCCAGCCCTCTAGCTCTATACTAACAGCAACACTAATTGCGAGTTAGAGAATATTCTTATACTAAAAGCAGGTATTGGAAAACCTGCTTAGTCAACAGCCATATACATAGGGTCCCACAGCCAGTTAGCTGCCTTACTAATTACTAGAAGCTCTGTTAGGTAGGCATTAGCCTACTCAGAGCCCACCACCATTTTTAAAAGCGTTACTTTAGATAGCGTAGCATATACACTAACTCCTACCCTACCATTACGCACTGATATATTAACGTATATATCAACCTGCCCTAGCTTATAGTCTTTAATAATAGCTTAAGCATGCTCTTCGTCCTTGCATATTACCATGTTAGGCTTGGCCACCCACAGTAGGCATATATACGGTTTAACCTCTAGCGCCCCATTTACCTAAACATCCTCACACATCTCTACTATCCTCTAGAGCGGCGACTGGTGCCGTCTATAGAGCCTCTATCTTCAAATCATCCAATAAGGATATAATTTGCCTAGTTTATAGATTAACACCTAGAACGCAATGGCCTGGTTACATAGCCTTTGCTTAAGAGGGAGCAAGCCTACTTCTACCTCCGCTATTAGCAGAGTAACGGTACGGAACCCCCTAATAATAGCTTATACCGTAATCCTCTGCGCCTACTAGAGGAGCTACTTTAACTCTTATATCGCAAGCGGGTACCATATCAGTAACACATAGTCTGCTACTAGTAGGACCAAGCTCTTAGCTAGCTACTTAACGCTCTTAAACTACAGTCCCTTCAATCTATGCAACACTAGCGCTACCTTAGTAGCCTTGCCTACCTTATCTACTAGGTATGCCTTAAACCATAGCTCCTTATCAAAAATTACCCTAAGGATTTTAACTTCCTGTATTAGGGGGATTCCTTTTTCTTTAAATTAGAGCAGCGTGGTGGCATCCCTGCCCGCTTCTTTATATCTAGTAAGGTAAATAAATAATGTTTTCTTTGCTTTAAATTAAGCTCCACTGGTCCTCTCCCATTTCTTAAGCATCGGTATAATCTCGCCCTAGATAATCTGCATGTTTTCCTCCACCGTAGGGCCTATAACCTATATTAAGTAGTCATTAACAAAGGCCATAAAGCTGCTATTTCTAGGTGCGCTTTGTACAAGATCCGTGTTAAAGAATAAAAAGAGTATTAGGGCCAGTGCTAATCCCTATAGAAGACCCGCCTGCGGGAGCGCCTATACCTCTAATATATATCCGTTAACTAGGATACAGGCTTAACAGTTTATATAGAAGTCCTATACCCATTATATAATCGTCTAAGGTATCTAACGCTGCCATAGTCTCCTGATTTCCAGCTCTATAGCCACATTATTATACACACCCTTGACATTAAATAATACTAGGGATAGCGTCTTCTTTCCTCTTTATGCTCTAAATACGTCCTCACAGAGATATAATAGCACATATATTATCAACCTTTGCTTCCTAGCTCCAAAGTGTATCTTAGGTAGTAGGCTATGTTCCTCCACTAGGTATGCTATCCTCTCTACCATTAGCAATTTAAGTGCTTTTCCCAGCATCAGGAGGAGGGAGATCAGCCTATAATTATTTACTACCGTATAGTCCCCCCGCTTTAGCTTCTACAGCAGTACAATCTTTACTACCTTCTATTCCTATGGTACTTTCCCTATCTTAAGTGATTTGGTAAAAAGAGTAGTGATCTCACCACTCAGTATAGGCCATAACTCTCGCCACACCCTGGCTGGTAGGCCGTCCCTTCCAAAAGCCTTGTCTGGGCTAGCCCTAAACACAGCTGCCTTAACCTCATATTTAGTGATAGGCTCCTACGGCAATTAGTTATAGCTAGCTATAGCATCCTCCTCTTATTTGTATGGTAGCAGGACCAAAAAAAATACCTAAAGTAGTTCTCTTATAATATTATGGTTCTCTATAATAACCTCTCCCTATCCTCCAGCCTTCTTAATTGGTAGTATTCTAGCAAACGCGGATATAGCCTACGGATTAAGGTATTTTAACGCTTTCTATATATTGTCACTATTACCAAGGAATTCATCCCAGTGGAGCTTCCTATATTGCCAAATAGTTCTATAAAAGAGCTTCTTCACTCTTACTGCAACATCACATAGTTTAGGGTCGTCCCTTCTTTATCTCCGCATTGCACTATTCCTATTCCTCTAGTATATATATAACTTCCTCAGCGTTATAAGGTCTTCGTTCCACCATCTTTTTATATATAGTAATAGCTTGGCCCGCTAGCAGTGTGCTTTAAGGGCTTTGTTAATCCACCTATTAAGGCAGTTAACCATTTCGTTTATATCTTCTATAGGGAATCCCATCTCTTTCTATTGCTTTATATCTTCTCAAATCTTGTCCCAGTTTATATTCTTAATAAGCAGCCTCTCCTAGCTCTCCTACATGTCTATATTAACCCAGAAGCTAGTGTAGATAGCTCTATAGTCTAACCTGTACTTATATTCCCAGATGGCGCACTTTACTAGTTCACTTACCAGGCCCAGGGTTATAAGTATAAGGTTAATTATTAATATTCGCCCCGCGTCACTCTTAAATATAAGTACTCCCACTAAAAGCAGGCTCTAGAGTGACCGGTTTGCCATAAAGTTAATAATTAGCGCGCTTTCTTCCTGCGTTAATATGGTACTAATATAACTTCCTCCCCATAGCGGATTATGCCAATTAAAGTCGCCTGCAATTACCACCTTAGTGTATAGGTCGCGCAATAGTTCACCCTAGATTAGACCATTAATCATCTCCAGCCTACTAGAGAGCTCCTCTAGGTTCTCTTCCTTAGTTCTCCTCAAACATCTATCTAGAATGTATACTGACATAATTATAAGTCTCCTTTAGCTAACGTGCGCCACTACCACTGTAATGTCTACTAAATCTACCTGCAGCTGTGTAGCTGCCAGCTCTCTAGATGCCCAGATACATGACCTAACTAGGAAATACCGCTGCTGCTTGCCTATTGGGACAAACCTCATCCACCAGGGGTTTAAGCCGGCCAGCACCACTTCCCCATCTAAGAGAAAGTAGTAAGGCTCCTGGCCTAGAATAAAGTGGAAGTCCGCCAGCGCTTTATTATTGTGTAGCGTATACTGCGCTTCCCTATACTTCTTTATATTCGCCTAGAGGATCCAGAGTTCTCTATTTATAACGCTATTATGCGAAAATCCTATCCATTTCTTTCCTATATACTGGGCATTTATGGTATAAGGCTTAGTAAGGACCCTAACAGTTTACGTAGTATAGATTAACCGTCTTACACCAAAGATGGCCTTCCCACCTATATATTTCGCACATATTAGGTCACGTATAGTCTCTAGCCCTATATCTAAACCTTCTACATTTATAGCATGCTATAGGGGTACATTATTCCTTAAATGGCGATATAATAATTGCACCTCCCCTAAATAATACGTTGTCTGACATAAGCAGCTTCTCTGCATCCTCTTTTATTGCCACTTTAATAATTACCGATATATGCTAGCCACGCGGCCTTAGTTATCCAAGCTATTTTATTATATATACCTCTACCCTATTCTCTACCCTAAAGCGCTCCATGGCTGACTTACTCACTTTTCCACTATTAATGTCCATCGCTAAAGGTACTTTAACCCAGTCCGCCTTAACTGCATACCACTTAGGTCCAACAAGCCTCGCCCTAGGGATATATGGTTTAAGCTATTAGGCAGTCATCTGCCTAAACGCAGCTTCTTTGTCTTTTTCTACCAAGAATCTAATAATGCTCGCGCTGTCTCTTATTCGCCATACACAGAAGTCCTTAAGTATAGCTCCTATAAGCCTATCAACATCCTTTATGCCTTATACAATAGTTTACTTTACTACTTTAGTAGTAGCTACCTTCTCTGTTATCTCCTTACCTACTTAGCTAACGTCTATCACCAGCTGCTAATTAGGTTCTTTAGAGTTCCTAGTGTTTATTGTTTATAGCTAAGTTACCTTTACCCCTACTATACCTCCACTGGCCGCTACCAACGCCCATAATTATGTTGGAGCTAAGGGAGTGTTTAGTTGCGCTTATAAGAACCAGATAGCCTTTTAAAGTTCGGCGTTTTGCTTTTTAAGGCTTTACTATTCCAATTTAATGTCTACTAAGTTGTTTCTAATACTCTCAATAATGCTATTCTAGTTTGTAATAATATTGCTCTGCTATACTATAGTTTCTTTAAGGCTTTCAATAAGTTAACAAAATTTGTTACAATTAATACCTCCTCCTTTATATTTAGGTAAGGCAGAGGCTCTTGCTGTAGGGAATAGGGGTAGTATATACTGTGTAGCTTATAGTCCAGTTTATAGTGCGGTTATCTGCTGTTTAAACTATGCTAATATTTAGGATCGTGTCCTCAGCAACTGCTGGGCCTCTTGCACCTTCGCGCTCGGTTTCTTTATACGTCTTGGTGGAGCTGCTAGCGGTTCCAGAGGTGGTGTTGCTGATACGCGTTCAGGGGTCAAAGCAGCCATTGGGGCTCCGGGGCTTCGTTCGGTGGGCCGCAGGGGCCGCCTTGCAGCGGGAACTAGCTAAACGAAAGACCAGGATTCGATTAAAAGAATGTCTGAGATAAATATCCTCCTCTTTTTCAGCAGGATGTTCCGTAGACCCTTCAAATTGAGATACAACCCTATGGCCGGAGCGGGTCGGCCGCCCTCCCTGCTAGCGCGGGCAAATTGTATCAAGCTTAAGGCAAAGTCTGCACTTGAACAGCACTTAGTTTAGACGAGCGACTCTTGGAAGAATATACTTCCATACCGATGCGGACCCCACTCCAACTTTACTGCTGCCAGCAGTGCAGGCGCTCAGCCGCACCTGCCTTCTTAGCCTGGTTGAACTGAAGATGGACCGCCACACTCTCTACAACCTAGGAACAGCCTCGCAACTCTGTGGATTCATGCGTGTGCCATTGCAACTATATCGCCAAATCCACCCCTTTTGCTAAGCATCGCATCATGGATGGCCTTTCAGGGGCAGCAAACGTCATCGCTGTGATCGACATATCCGCCAAAATCGCCTCGCTCTGCTTCCAGTACTCAGTCGCCGTTAAGGATGCGAAGAAGGACATCGAACGCCTTTAAAAGAAAGTTACCGACATCAAGGGTGTTCTTGAAAAGATTAAGCAACTATTAGATGGACGGGACAAAGCACAGCTTTCGACCACTCACACGTTGTCGGATTCGCTTAAAGAATGTTTTCTGCAGCTAAAAGAGTTGAAGACAGAGCTGGAGCCGGGAAAGACTCGCAAGGCCATAAGTCGGTTCGGAGTGCGAGCATTAAAGTGGCCTTTTACCAGCAAGCAGATGGAAAATATCGTTTCCAGTCTAGAAAGATACGAGCAAACCTTCGCTCTAGCACTCCAGGTTGATCAAGTGTAAGTCTTTTCTCCTATGTCTTATTGTGGGCGAGGGTTGCTAATAAACTAGATAGGGGCCTTATGCTTGACTTTGACCAGAAGATGAACCTAGCAAACCAGAACACCAACAATATCCATCAGAAGATCGATTTGGCCAAGTTACCCACCGCTAAAGGAGCGTCCTTTGACTCGCACATGGACGAGCACAATGCTAGATGCCTTGTAAACACTAGAGTGGAGCTGCGGCGGCATATCGCGGAATGGGCCAAGGATAGAAACGGCAAACCCATATTCTGGCTAAACGGCATGGCCGGCACGGGAAAGTCTACAATTGCACGAAGTGTTGCCCAGTCATTTGCCGACCAATGCCAACTAGGAGCCAGCTTTTTCTTCAAAAAAGGCGAGGGAGAGCGCGGTAATGCCACAAGGTTCTTCACCACCATCGCTACGGATCTAATGGCCCGTATACCAGAATTGATATCGGGTATAAGGAGAGCAATCGACGCTGACCCATTGATCTCCGAAAAGGCTCTGAAAGACCAGTTTGAGAAGTTAGTTCTCCGCCCGCTCTCGGAAATACAGCAGGCTCCTTCACAAGTCCTAGTGTTTGTTATAGATGCATTGGACGAATGTGAGAGAGAGGAAGATATCCGAGCAATCCTTCAGCTTCTTGCACGAACTAAAGATATTAGGCCAGTATCGTTACGGGTCTTTGTGACGAGTAGGCCGGAACTACCCCTTCGTCTTGGCTTCAAGCAAATGTCGGACGGAACGTACCAAGACCTGGTTCTCCATGAGGTCCCGAAGAGAACAATCGAACACGACATAACTCTATTCTTAAAGCATGAACTTGAGAAGATTCGAGAGCAGCGCTCGCTGTCCCCGGACTGGCCTGGCAACGATCAAATCCAGGCGCTGGTCCAGCTGGCTGTCCCATTGTTTATCTTTGCTACCACGGCCTGTCGATATATCGGAGATCAGCGAGATAATCCTAAAGAGCGCTTAGCTATCATACTTCAATATCAAACGACACACCATGTTTCGAAGCTTGATAGGACGTACCTCCCCATCTTAAACCAGTTATTTAATGATGAAGACGAAGCAGATAAGCAAAGGCGGATCGTTAAGTTTAGAGGAATAGTTGGGAGTATCGTTATTTTAGAGAGTCCTCTCTCTATAACCTCACTTGCACACCTCCTCCAGATATCTAAAGAGGATATTAAGTGCAGGCTGGACTCACTACACTCTGTTCTTAGTATCCCTATTAACGAGGATGTGCCCATAAGGCTCCTGCACCTTTCTTTTCGTGACTTCCTCGTCGATCCTAAAAAGCATGGAAAGAGCCCGTACTGGGTAGATGGGAAAGAAACGCATAAGATGCTAGCCGGCAAGTGTCTTCAATTAATGTCTAGCTTAAAGGGTCTGAGGTAAAACATCTGCAACCTCCTAATACCTGGAACTCTAAGAAGCGAGATTGATAAACAGAGTATAGCGGACTGTCTACCACCTGAAGTCCAATATGCCTGCCGATATTGGGTATACCACTTAGGGCAGAGTCAAAGCCATATCTGTGACGATGATATAGTACACAAGTTTCTACAGAAGCTCTTTCTCTACTGGCTAGAAGCTATAAGCCTTATCGGAGAAGTATTAGAAGGCATTCGTATGATTAACAGCTTACAATCACTCGTAGACGTAAGAAATCTCTTAGTTAACCTATTAGTTACGATATTTATACCTACTTATTACACAGTCAGAGCAAGGCGCTAAGATATTTAGATTTCTTCGCGATGCAAAGCGCTTTGTTCTAAGAAATCAAACGATACTCGAACACGCACCTCTACAACTGTACTCTTCAGCTCTTATCTTTGCTCCAGAGATGAGCGTAATACAGAAAAAATTTAATAACCATATTCCAGGTTGGATTAACAGGCTATTAAAAGTAGAAAAGGATTGGAACGCTTGCCACAGCACGCTCGAGGGCCACTCTGGCTTGGTCAGCCACGTAGCCTTCTCGCCGGATGGCCAGCTAGTGGCGTCTGCATCCGGCGACTGGACTGTGCGGCTATGGGATGCAGCGACGGGGTCTTGCCGCAGCACGCTCGAGGGCCACTCCGACTGGGTCAACCACGTAGCCTTCTCGCCGGATGGCCAGCTAGTAGCGTCTGCATCCCGCGACAAGACTGTGCGGCTATGGGATGCAGCGACGGGGTCTTGCCGCAGCATGCTCGAGGGCCACTCCGGCTGGGTCAACCATGTAGCCTTCTCGCCGGATGGCCAGCTAGTAGCGTCTGCATCCCGCGACGAGACTGTGCGGCTATGGGATGCAGCGACGGGGTCTTGCCGCAGCACGCTCGAGGGCCACTTCAGCTGGGTCAACCACGTAGCCTTCTCGCCGGATGGCCAACTAGTAGCGTCTGCATCCGGCGACGGGACTGTGCGGCTATGGGATGCAGCGACGGGGTCTTGCCGCAGCACGCTCGAGGGCCACTCCGGCCCGGTCAACCGCGTAGCCTTCTCGCCGGATGGCCAACTAGTAGCGTCTGCATCCCGCGACGAGACTGTGCGGCTATGGGATACAGCGACGGGGTCTTGCCGCAGCACGCTCGAGGGCCACTCCGGCTGGGTCAACCACGTAACCTTCTCGCCGGATGGCCAACTAGTAGCGTCTGCATCCAGCGACAGGACTATGCGGCTATGGGATGCAGCGACGGGGTCTTGCCGCAGCACGCTCGAGGGCCACTCCGGCCCGGTCAACCACGTAGCCTTTTCGCCGGATGGCCAACTAGTAGCGTCTGCATCCTACGACAGGACTGTGCGGCTATGGGATGCGGCGACGGGGTCTTGCCGCAGCACGCTCGAGGGCCACTCCGGCTGGGTCAACCATGTAGCCTTCTCGTCGGATGGCCAACTAGTAGCGTCTGCATCCGACGACGGGACTGTGCGGCTATGGGATACAGCGACGGGGTCTTGCCGCAGCACGCTCAAGGGCTACTCCAGCCGGGTCACCCACATAGCCTTCTCGCCGGATGGCCTGTATCTAGAAACACCTAGAGGAGACATTCCTCTTCCTTCGCCTCTCTTGAGTAGTCTTCCCTCTCAGCCAAAAGAGCTGCCTGCTATTTTTGTGAATGACCAGTGGATAAGGAGTTCTATTATAAAAGCTCTACTTTGGCTTCCGCCTGAATATCGACCAAGCTGTACAGCTGTTTATAGAAATGTGATTTTCATAGGACATTTATCAGGTCGTATAACCTTACTTCAACTTTATCTAAATAAGCTAGTGAAGTAAGCGCTTATAGACCTATTTTAAAAGCTAGGAATAATCCTATTTATCTCTGCTTTATAGAGGGGTCTGGGGGACTACATTATAAGAGGGCCTTTTCTAGCAGATTCTATTAGTTCCGTTTTAGTCAAAGCTAATGATAACATACGTGGCGAGGTACTTGTCCCTTCGCTTGGGTTAGTTACTAAACTTAATGCTAGGAAGGTCTCAGTCGTCACGAAGAACGAATCTACAGCGTCTCTTCAATTCCGGTGGTTAGCGCAGTCACGTCCGCACGGCCTTTTTGTAGGGGAAGTTTTGGTATTTTTGCTGTTTAAGGGAAAGCTAATAAAACACGCTAACCACCGGAATTGACGAGAGGGGTATGGTGTTGTGTGTGGAGACTCCATAAAGTGCGGACTGAGCTGCGAAGATTGCTTAAGCTCCTGCGCGTGGCTGCCACCGCCACCAGGCGCTAACGGCGCGATGTCGTGACAAGCCTGGCGAGCCTGGTGCTTCTGGCACTCCTCGGCCACCACCTTCTCAAACACGTTATGATTGTGTGGAGCGACATGTGGAGAGCCCTTGCCCTACATTGCGATAATGCGCTCGGCTGCTTTATAAGCTCGGTTGGTGCGTGGGGTTTGTTGGCATTACAGTGGGGTGTCATAAGTGTCCGTCCTAAGCGAATTTTTAAGCTAACCCACCTCACTAAATTATATATAATAACCACATAATTAATTCTAAAGCCTTAAAAAATATCTAAGGTTTATATTATATATTAAATCTAGCCATTATTACTTTTTTTTAAAGTTTAAACCCCACAATTCCTTTAGAAATCCTATTAGTTGTTACGGACAGCTTAAGTACAATATTACGACTACTTGGAGAAGAGTCGGCGGAAGCTAGTTGGTTGATATAGGCACGGTCCAGGATAGATCCGGTGGAACCATGTGACAAGGAATGGTAGCCGAGGTCACGTAATGTGATCTGTGTAATCTGTGTAATCTGTATAATCTATACAGAGCGTATAGAGCACACATACCTTACGGAGCGAAGGGATTTCTTAGGCGTATAGTTATATATTTAAAGGACTATAGTCCCTACCCAGATAGTTCTCTCTTTATAGTAAATCTTAGAATATAATTAGAGTTAGTCTATTAGGCAACCACTCCCTTAGTTATTATTATATAGTTAACTTATTTATATCTATATACCTAGCCCAATAATAAAACCTACCGTAGTTCTTACTATAAGGTTCTATTATATATTTACTACTAAGGTTACGGTATTAAATAAGGTTGAATAATATGCCACCTAAAGCACTAGTTGCAATACTATTAACGGCAATAACTACCTTAGGAATAGGAGACACTAGTATAGCAGATATAGACTTATAAGTAGTTATAAGAGGTTAGTTATAATAAATGGTTAATTACTTATAAGACAATAATAGGATACTTAAGGAACGCATTAATAGAATTAGAGTAGTAAAGGTTAAGTTACCGTTAATTAAACAATTCTTAGGAGAAAGGTTAAAACTTAAAGGATTTCTTACGCAAATGCACTTTAAGGTTATGCAAAAAGGAGTAAAGTTAGTAACACCTATAGATTAAGTGGCGTATGTAGGGTTGTTCTTAATAGGAAGAGTACTGGAATGGTTTAAACCTTATCTTATAGAAATATAAGTTAGCGGTGTAATAACTACTAACTAAGATATATAATTTATGTTTACTAGTTAAAATGGGTTTGCGGAAAGACTAATATAGATATTTAAAGACCTAGAAGTATTAATAACAGCGAAACAAAAGCTTTAAAACTTAGTATAATGTTCTTTAGCAATTAAGTACACAATATAGTTTTAGACACTTATAATGTAGGTTAAGTAGAATAATAAGGCGCTTATAGCACAGTATAAATAGGGACTTAAGGCTAAAGTCTAGGACGTAATTATCCTAATAGAAGATGCGGAAAGTCTATAAGACTTAATAGATTAGTTAGTAAAGATTAATAATAGGATCTATTAAAGGGAACAAGCTAAGAAAGGGTAAGATAGAGTTCTATAGTTATATAAGGCGTAAAGCACGCATTAGCAAATATAGAGCTAATAGACTTAAGTAGTACTAAAGAATCTAAGAGATGGATAAAGAAACTATAGAAACCTAGAGGTTAAGGATTAAGTAATTATAGGACTAGGAAGTAGAGGCTAAACTAGGGATCTTAGTAGTAGAATACGTTTAAGCGGACTCTATAATAAGAAAAATAGTTTAAAAATAAAGCTTGCATAAATTATAGAAAATAAGGTCATTTTGCTAGAGACTATAAAGGTAGTTAGAGTATAATAACGCGGATATAAGGATGTTACGCGGGACTAAGGAGTATTTAATTAAGCACTTCGCGTTTTATTACAACAACGTATACTAAATTTATAAAGACGCTAAGTATGGCGCAAGCTATTGGCCGCAAGAGCTAGAGTTAAGAAGACTTAAAGGAACTATAGAGTTAGATAAAGAATAGGATTAACTCTATAAGCTAGATTAGGATGTTAAAGCAATATATAGATAAAGATTAGTAACAATAATAATAGAGTTAGAGTACTTATTAGGTAACAGCAATAAGGAAGAAAAGGAGGCTAATTAGAAGCACTTATACCTTAATAACGCAATAGAAGTAGAGACTAAAACCACTATAAAACGCGGATCAGTAACGGGTATTATAACACTATTAGATATGGCATCCATTACTTTATAAGACGGAAGGAGTAATATCTAGAGACAATTAAGCAAGTAGACAACTACTAGTGCTAGCTTACCACCTATAAAAGGTAAAAGGCTATAGGTCTAAGATTCTTAAGAAGAAATAAGGAAAGCTCTAGACTTATAGGATGTAATAAGGACAGCTTAAGAACCTATAATAAATAAAAACTGATAGGAAAGAGCAGCAACTTAGTTTAGTAACAAATAAATAAGTATAGGACGTAAGTTTAAGAACTATAAGTTTAGGGAATAAATAAGAATATTAACTAGAAACCAAGATTTTAAAAAACAAATAAGGACTATAGCAGTTCTAGGTAAATATAGTATTTAGCCTAAAGATTAAAAAGTTAATACTAAGATTAAGAAGTAAGACGACTTTAAGAATCTAGCTGCAAGACGCAGAAAACAGGAAACTATAGATAAGTTTAGATAAAGAATTATTGCATAGCAAGAGTAAAAGCTAGATAAGAGGTTAGCTATACTAAGTTATATAAGGGATAAAGTACCTATATAAAGAGTTACTAATAGGCCTAGTGTAGGGACACCTAGAGTAAAGTAGTTAGATAAACTAGAATAAGAAGAAAATCTAGACATTTTAGTTAGGTTTAAAGAAAGATACACTAAAGGATATCACAACGCAGCAATAATAAGGTACTTTCTTATAAACAGACTATATATACTAAACTAGTTATACGGAAAGTGGTATAGGCAATAATATAATAATAAATAGGAAGACTTTTATATATGGCTAGATAAAAAAGTTGTCTAAAACTAACCTATTATGGAAAAACATATGAGTCACATTAAAGGAGCGTTAATTATAATGTTAAGAAACCTAGAAGAGGGATCTAGGGACTAGAGAAGCGAGTAATAAATTTTAGTACCCGCAGTAGAGATACTAGTGGTTAGGTTAACTAGGTATAGGTTTAAACTTAAGGACGGAAATAAGCTAAGAGTTAACCTAAGTCACCTAGCGTATTATATGTTATTGTGGATAGCTTATATAGATAATATATATAATATATATAGAGCACTAAAAGATAAGAACTAAAAGTACCTAGTAAGGATATATTAGGCACCTAAAGAAAAGCGGTTTAGAGATGCTAAGTATATATATAGATGGCACCCAGTAGAAGTATAAAGTTAAGGGGACCTAATACTTTAACCCAGAAGATTCCTTATGGAAGAATGCCTAGATGGATAATAGTGGTGGAACTGCCTAGAGAACACTTATCTATAGTATATAGAGAAAAAGAAGTAAATTAAGTATTAGCTAAAAGTGGACTAAGTATAAGCAGGATCTAGCAGCTAATAGTTAGGAAAAGGGGAGGCGTATAGGACTAGAGGGAACTAGTGTTAAAGCCTTAAACCCTTAAAGGAATTTAAGGATAACACCTAAACGTATAAGTTAAGTGGCAAGATTAGCAGTTTAAAGCGTTAATAAATAGTGGAGTAATAAGGAACTATATATTACTAGTAGCAGTGGAAATAATAGGGTTACTATATAAATAAAAAGAATACCTATATCCACTTATAATGATTTTAGGAGATTAGATAGCCTATAAAGGAGGTATTATTAATCTTAAAACAGGACCTATTTAGTTAACTATTAAAGGGAGACCAGTTAGAATATCTTTTAATATCTTACTATTAGGAAAAGACAAGGCGATACTAGGAATGCCTTAGTTATAGAAATATAATCTAAAGGTTAATTAGGTTACAGGTTAGGTTAATATTAGAGATACTTAATAGTATAAAGTACGGTAGCAAACCAAGTTAGTATAGTACTAAGTTGGGGCAATATATAAAGAGACTAAGCGAGGCTTAAGTTATATACTAAAGAGATACCACAAGTATAGTAAAAAGTTATGGTTACTAGAAAGTGAAAAGCTGTTAGAGTATATAGTATAGGACTATAAAATAGAGTTAGAAGAGGGAACTAGTCCAAAGTTCTTTCTAATTTATAAGCTTACTAAAGTAGAGTTAGTGGCGCTTAAGGAGTTTGTTTAGGAGAACTTATAAAAGGGATATATTAGACTATCGCAGTTATTAGTAGGATATCCAGTACTATTTATTCTAAAGAAAAATAAAAAACTTAGGATGTATATAGACTACAGACAGTTAAATAGCATTACTAGAAAGGATAGATATCCTTTACCCTTAATTAACAAAATCTAAAATAGGATAGGTAATGTAAAGATCTTTACAAAGATAGATCTAAGGTAGGCGTACTATTAAATTAGGATTAAGGAAGGCGATAAATAGAAAGCAGCTTTTAAATTAAAGGAAGGACTATATAAACTATTAGTTATATAGTATAGGCTTATAAACGCACTAGTAATATTCTAAAAGCAAATTATTATTATTCATTACTTAACGTCTAATTCGGATCCCTGTTGGGCCTACGCGGACTACTCCTTATATACATATAGGGAGAAAACTCTATTTAAGAAAACCCTATAATCCGTCTCCCCGCCTTTTGGGGCTCGCTTATAAGTCGCCTATAAGTTACCAGTGGTGCTCTACTACCTTACTTTTTAACCTCTTTGGGAACTACTGCTGCCGTAATAAACCTACGGACGCGCTAGTATTACACACTGTACTCTACTCCTGTAGAGTTATTAAGGGGCGCCTATTACTTACCCCTTTGCCTTCTATTGCTATTTCCTTTACAACCCAGAACTGGTCTAGTATATTTTGGCTAATAAGCCACTAGGTAGCCGCCTTAAGGCCTTTTTATGTTAAAAGCAGTGTATTATAGTTTTCTGTGCTAGCTGCTAAGAGTATTGCTTCTTAGCTAGTGTGTAAGGGGCATAATAGTATTATATGTTTTAGTGTCTGTCTTAGCCAGCCATATTTACACCTTAGGCTACCTACTAGGATACCCACCTAGTAAAGCCAATCTTTTAGTCCTATTATTCCTGTCTTTAAGAGTGTTGCCATTGTATTTTCTGCCTTTGTTAGGCCCTCTTGAAGCCCTTAGGTATTTACCCCCTATAGTATTACCCATGCTATAACTTAGGTTCCCCTTGCCTAAGTCTACCTCTATACCTTTAACTCCTATTTATCTCTCCAGCGTCGGTCCAACTAGTATTATGTTACGGTAGATGGTTTTCCAGTACTCTTTTATGCTCTACTTTGGCTCCTTTCTCTCCCTTACTATTATCTTTACTGGCCTCTTGCGCATCTCCCTTCCTCCTCTATATAGGCCTGGGCCCTAGCACCGCACTATTCTTCTTCTACTTTCTCCACCTGTTTTCCTAATATATCTTCCCTACTTTAGGGTTATTGGTTCCTTCTCCTATAGGGCACCCTAGGGTCCCTCCATAGTTTATTTAGGCGTGTCTTAATATACTTTATAACGTTAGAGTTGCGTTCCTTTTACACCCTTTACATTGTATTAGCTTTAATATATAGTTATAGGGGGGGAATATTGGCTTCCTTCTTGAGCAGTGCTGTGGCCGTTCGCTTATACCCGCCTATTATACTCCTAAGGCAGGCTGTTTGGACCTTTTAAAGTGGTTTAAGGAGTAATTTAGGGGGGCCTTTCTCGGTTTCTCCAGTGGCCCAAATGCTAGATTTATACGTTATGGTTAGCCGGACAACTGCTATATATAGTAGGTGTGACCTCTGGAAGCATAGATCCTATATAGAATTAACGATCCTAAATATAGCGATATACTATGCTTGGCCCTTATGGGCCGCTTGTGCCGCATATACGCTCTATTAGAGCTTGCTGTCTACCTATACTCCTAATACCCTTAGGCCTTAAACTGGTTAACCCCTAAAGCCTTAGATATAGATTATATGCTAAAGATCTGCAGATTGGTTACATTTTCTTATAAAATAGATTAGCTGGTATTTCTCTGGTAAGAATTGGACTCTATATTATCTTACCTATTTTATATAGGTGTCGTGGGCTTTCTTTAGTGTCCTACAGTTCTCTGCGGCTGTTGGCCTATATGTAATTAGGTTTGTGTCATTAACAAAGCCTATTCCCTAGGTCGCCCCTTCCTTGAAGGTGTTAAGCAGGTTGCTTATAAAGAAGAGGAAGAGTATAGGCAACAGAGGTAATCCTTATGGTAATCCTATTACAACTGCGATAGAGGGGCTCTGGTATCCGCTAAAGACCAGTAATGTTTCTTTCTGGCCTATAAATCCTTGAATAAATTAAATAATCCATTCTAGGAAGCCCTTTGCCCTAAGGATGTATAGGAGACGCTTATAGGGTATATTATTATAGGCGCCACTAATATCTAGGCTAAGCATTAATACTATAAAGTCCTTTCGCATAGCCCATGTAGTTTTAATGGTAGCAGCGAGTAGTGTAAGTGCTAATAGCGTTAAGCGATTCTTTCTTGCCCCTATTTGGCTTTGTGGTAGTAGGGCGTGTTCCTCTGCCGTGTCTGCTATGTGGTCTGC
>Ga0307507_10002578_pt1 | contig 37553 bp, 24 predicted proteins | sample 7_EM_MG_FD_207223 | JGI IMG/M metagenome (GOLD analysis project Ga0307507, IMG submission 207223) | Populus trichocarpa ectomycorrhiza microbial communities from riparian zone in the Pacific Northwest, United States - 7_EM | ecosystem: Host-associated > Plants > Roots > Unclassified | place...
TAGAGGACCGCATAAAACTTCGCACGGCGCTGCTATTCTTCTCCCTTCCTTTCTCTAGCTTTGGATCCTCGTTTATAGACTACCAATTGTACAGGCTTGCGCGTCCCTCTTGCCGTGCTCGTGCCTCAATTGACTGAGTCGCTAACAAGGTCCTCCTAAGCCTCTAATGCCGCTGTCTAATAACGGACTATATTAGGCTTATCCTTGGTAGGATCCTCTTATGTATTTAGCGTAGAGTCCGTTATTAGCAGCTACATAGCCGCTTATTATAGCGTTGTAAGTTGGTTAAACGTTCAACAACTTTTTAACGCCTGTGTAGTGATGTTACGACAGCAATTATTGTTAACAATAAAGTAATCAGATTTAGCTCATTAGGCGCAAACCCAGGCTTATAACCTGTTGGATTAAGGTTATAGGGCTAAATCTTATTATATTACTTATTTTCTATATAGGTAGTTAAAGAGATTTCAAGGAACTTTGACCGGCGGTCGAAGTTCTCTGATTGGTCAGATTCCTGCCAAGAGGTTCTCCCCAAGTCTCATCACGTGATATCGTTGCGGGCTTGTTTTCCAACAGCTTCTTCCTGCTTGTATCCAGAAACTTCTCCATCCACTGCTCTCGAGCATCGTGATAGCAATCCTCTCGTCTGCCATACCCGACCAATGGAATTGCGTTATGGAGTTCATCGCCCGCATTAGCTCCATATTCCGGGTATGGAAAACACCCAAACGGAGGCCACCGCAGGCGAGATCCTTACTCACTCCATATTGGAAATGGAGATAGTTGGGGTCGATGTGTTCCGAAGAATCGAAAGACAACACAGATACAAACTTAATGGCTGCTTTGTCCGGGACCTCGTAGACTGACTGAGAATACACTTCATCTGCTAGCATGTGTATTTTGTGCTCGTTGCAGAATCTCATGAGAGCAATAATTGTGTCCTTAGGATAGCATCGTCCTAGCGGATTGTGCGGATGGCACAGCATCAGCGCACGAACGCGGATCCCGTCCTTTTCAGCCTTCTTCCGTGCATCATCGTATTTTTGGACCGCTTCTGGTGAGAATTGGTCCACTCCGTTAAATGACACGAAGATAGGTTTAATCCTATGAAAAATGAACATTTCTTAGAGGGCATATTGCTAGATCATCGTAGGCTTACTTCGCTATCAGGCCGAAATCTGTTGGAAACGCAGTGTAACTCGGACTGGATAGCAAAATGCCATCACCAGGGTCTCCGAGAGTCAAGCCAAGCATATTAAAAATTGAGGTGCATCCACTTGCAAAAAGGAGATTATCGGCCTCGAGTGGTAGATATGGATGGAAGTACCTGGCAGACGTCAATAGCGATACTCAAGAGAGATATTATACGAGTTTGCTGAGCAAAGATTTTCCTTCGTATGGCTTTTGTAACCTCAACAGCAAGGCAAACTTTTCGTACTTATTTATATATTTTGCCATGGCTTTCCTGAGTCGAGTGCTACCCCAAGGTCCTTCACCATAGTTAAAGTCCACGCCTTTGAATCCAAGCTAGTTAGTGCTTTCGAGTCAGTATTCCGCGGCGTGATTCGATATAGAAGGAAATTCACATCGTGTGATTTGATAAAGCTTGCTACTTCATCGAACATGATATACTGTGCAGAAGTTAGCGTGAATATAAGCTGTTGGATGTCATTTCGCATGTCATGATTTGAGGTGGGTCAAAGTTGCCTCATAATAAATATTATTTGTGAAGATTGCAACTTGTCATGTCGTTCATGCTGCATCGTGTATCCAATTGGCTCAGCCACTAAAAGAGACCTTGCCCTACATTTTCAGCGGTCCCGATATTCACCAGTCCTTCCAGATTCGTTTCAGGATTAAACATAGCATTATCCCCAAGAATCGTACTGGCTTGATCTCGCATGTTCGGACCAGAAGCAAGCTCAGCGCCACGCTGGCCAAGAGTCGATTCGGATTTCGTTCTCATCGGGATGGTTGAAGCCATAATGGATACACAAACTCAAATTTGAATCAATGAACCGAATTTTGGTTGTGAGATCAGGTTGTACTAGTGTGCTGGCTCATTAATGGTTAAATGTAGTAGTGGACTCTGGTGTCTGATCAGGCCGCGGGCAAAAGTCGCCGGAAGTTTGGGGAGGAGCAATTTGTAGCGAAGTCTTTAGCCATTTTACGACATCAGTCCGAGCAGTCCAATTGAGGCTTTAACGACTATTTCTATGAATCTAGCATGCCAAGTCACGCTGATGTGATCGCAAATTCTGCAGACCTTTGTGGGACCTACCGGAGTGTGAAGAAATTCTTCGCTAGCATTTTTTTGGATGCCTTAAGAGGGGAGGGGTGGGGAATGTCTAGTCGCGTCTCTCTGCGTGACATTTTGGGATCGGACAGCATTCGCACCGAGCCGGATTTTCTTATCGGAACTGTGTTTGCACTGTTTGCATTTTAATCCCTGCAAAGTGCATTCTCGCTGTCACCCGCCCTTTGAAGTCACCCAGGCCAATTTCACCTCGTCACTGAAGGCTTTACGAAGGGCATCCCTCTCGTGCCAACTGACATGCCCTATTATTTTCGTCTCTAGTCCTTGGACCCTCTACGTTCACCTTTACCCGTGCCGCGCACATCTCCTCCACCAACTCGATCAAAATCCTTCCTCCAGCTGCGCACAACACACTATGCCACCCACAGCCGTTTCGCGGACTGCCATGGCCGCTCCACCACCCGATCGACGTCAATCGACTCGTCAGGCGCGCACAAGTATCACTCGGCCTGTGAACTACTATGCTCGCAGCTTCGCTGGGCGGCTCGCTGCGCTGGGCGGAATGGAGACACCGCCAGCTACCAACACACCGGGTTTCCTACCAGCCCTGACACACTTCACAGACTCCGTCGATGCCTTTCCGAAGGAGCTCATCAAACATTTCTCCATGTTCAAGGAAGTCGAGGCCAAGATCCACGACCCGGAGCAAGTGCTGGAGGTGCTGCTCGAGGAGGTCGCAAGGCAGCCTGTCCCAACGTTGTCACAGCGCCGTACTGCCCTACAAAACCAGCCAGGCCTCACAAGAGACAACAGCATGAATGGCAGTGTCAATGGATCCGTTCAACAGGATAGTGCGTCACGACACCAACAGCTCTCGGTGGAGCTGTTCCCTGACAACTTCAACACCCTGCTTCCTGAAGAGCAGGCTGATCTTCGTAGAAGACAACTTTTCTTTCGCTTGCGAATGGTTGTCGCATCAATGCTGCCTACTCTCGATGAGAAATTGGTCGTCCTAACCTCAGCTAAAACAACCAAAGACAAGGGCTTAGGTCGCATGAACACCTCATACCCGCACCTCGACGACGAGATCAGCGAAGAAGCACGCTATGGCAGCTTGAATCACTGGGCATATGCGGATAAAGAAGAGAAAAAGAAGGGTGGTACGACAAGCGAGAGATCTCGACGCGAGGTCGCCTCTGCAAATAATCTGGCGGCAGCGGCAGCGGCGGTACATGAAGTTGATGCTGCGGCGCTTAGGAGCGAAGCTAGACGTGAAGCTATGATGGCGAATAAGAGGAGCCGAAACCAGCATCTCGATTCCGACTTTGATGATAGACCCGCGAAGAAGCCTCAGACTAAGGCCCGAAAGGTAGTTGCAGAACCGCCACAGGTATCGGAGCCAAAGGCATACGGGCTAGGTATCTCTAGCAATGGGACTGCACAACCGAATAAGCGAAAGAAGATAGAAAAGGCGACAGCTGTAGCTCCAGTCATGGAGCGATCATTGGGCACTGTACTGAACAGTGCCGGAGCCAGTGGAAGAAGCGGAGTTAGTCCGAGGGAAACACCAAGCGCTGAAAACGGGAAGAAGAAAGCAAAAGCTGTTCCAGCGCCAGCTCAAGCCAGAAAACGGTAAGCACCTCCAGATCTCGTCGCTGGACTTTTATACACTGACTTTTGGTAGAAGCGCGGTCATGGGAGCCCACTCCCCTCCTCTCGCTTCATCGCCCCTCACAAGCACATTTGCGACGTCAAGAGAAATTATTACTGCTGCGCAGCGTCCTCAATCGTCTCGTGCGCGACAGAATTCTAATGCAAACTCCGTTAACTCCGCCGTTCGAGAGACGTCGCGTGGCCGCCCCTCGTCTTCCCAATCGAATCGTCCTACAAATAGGAGCAACGTTATACAAGAGCTCGAGCAAGCGGCGGGGATTTCCAGAGCGCCTCCACCTGCGAAAGAAGGCTATACTGCCAATGATGCTGCCGAAGGCCCTCCTAATGGGTCATACGAGTCTGCACCGTTCAAGCGCGAAGATCCCGATCCTCAAGAAACCGAGACACCAGAATTGGATCCGTCGCTTCCTCTCCCAGTGACCACGCGTGCAGGCCGCACCTCCAAGACTGCAACACCTATCCGCTCCTCATTCCCTGAAGTTCCTATAGTCCGCAGCCGTAGCACACGCGCTGCCAATAATGGTGGCTCACATACATCGTCAGAGACTGCTGGCAGTGGCTCACAGGCCAAGCGTTCGCACAAGAAGGGCGCATCGATCACCCAGGCGTCCATCCCAGCCCCGACGATTGAGCCAGACGACGAAGGCAGTAGTCCCGCCGCCGAGCTCTCCGACGAGCTCGGCGAAGACGGCGACGAGCCTCGGTATTGCTACTGCAACGAGGTCAGCTACGGCGACATGATAGCCTGTGACAACGACGAGTGCCCGCGAGAATGGTTCCATTTGGGCTGTGTGAATATGGACAAGGCACCAAATGCACGGACGAAGTGGTTCTGCAGCGATGAGTGCAAGGATAACTACAATGCACGGAAGGAGAAAAAGAGCAGGCCGGGAAGTCGGCAGTAGCTGGACTCTGATTCTCTGTTTACTCATAAGGCATTCTTTCATCGGCCTGGTTCCTCTGTCGGTTCGGTACGTAAACGTGTTCGCTTCTGGAGGCGTTTAGTGGAGATACAGCGGCCAATCTAGGCGCCTGCATTCCTTGCGCCGGAACTATCCCGGTCATCTTTTTTGACTAGGAGGACGCCGCTTCGCATGTTTTCGGACTTGGACTTCTCTTTCTTTTGCATTTGCTAGATGGCGCAGTATGATGGGATGACGAACTATATCGCTCGCAGGATCGGCCCGCCAGGCTTGTATGTGTGGCCTTTTATTTATTTTCTTCTTCTCTTTAATGGCTCCCGCCGTATCAAACTGGTGAGCGACAAGTCTACGCGACTTGAGAGCGTAGCAGGCTCTGCCATTTTCTTTTGTCCTGCTGATGACGCGCTCAATGAAAGTGTACGAAAATCTTACATATCGTGGCTATGGGTGGCACTTGTGGTCTTTCGGTTTTCTCTTCTTCTCGCTTCCAGCACCACTTTTGTATGCCTGGATCGAAGTCAACGAAATGATATCCTGGCTTCGGTACTCCAGGTTTGAAGAGTGCAGCCTCGTCTGGTTAGGAGTTAAGCCAATGCTGCCATATTAAAACTTAGAATGTATTCCTAAGTTGTCCGAGCAAGTACTGAGGGCAAATCATGCTCGAGCATTCACTGTCGTGATCGCAAAGAATGTTTCTTCCAGCCTCGTGGTAAATCGTGGTATTGGGATGTGTGCTGAGTAAAGCAAGTTCAGAAATAAATATCTCGCTTATGCAAGACTACGATGCCTTGGTCCGAAGGGAGATGACATGGCGTCGGGCGTATTTAACCGTCCGAATGCCGTGTAGTACTGGTTGATAGATGGTGATGAGGTAGAGTGGGCCGTTGGGTTTTAATTAGTATAGTGGCTGATTAGGGTTCGGGGAAATAAGAGCACTGCCAGTTTGCAAGCCATAATGTACTAGGCAATGCATGTAGATCAAATTGTCTTTGAAACTTCGAAAGAAAGAGGTGGAAACGTGAAGACGTGTCGAGGCGAGAAGTGGGAGGCTTGTGCCAAGGAAGTGGTCCTTCGGCACTCCTCCGTGCTGTCACTTCTGCGAAAGCTAGGAGTAAATTGAGGTGGCTTAAATATAATTTTCCAGTCCTCAGCCCAAACCGGTTTGCGAAAAACCCAAACGCCAAATCATCAATCCCTTTTATTGCAGTTCGAAACGCCCTTAAAATATGCGGTGGTGTATAAAAGCGAAAAAGGCGCTCAAAAGATACATAAAAAATCTCGCCACCAAAAATATAGTACACCCAGAAGATCATATAACCGGCTCCGAAGGGCTTCTAGCGTAGCAAGTTAGACGGCAAAGGAAGAAGTAGAATAATAGTAACAAGTCAACTCATACGCATTATAACGTTGCTCTCCACATTCACTCATACACTATTCGATACAGCATGACGTCACGCGGTCATTGTCTTGCTAAGACTTGACTTTACTGGCGCTTGCTCTCTTTTTAGTGTTCGAACAAGTGCTTCAAGTTTCCGTCGCTCCTCTTGTTCAGCCTGCATTGAATAATTAGCACACGACACCTCAAGGTCCATTTGTGCGAAGTGGAAAATACCCTCAAAGCTTTCAAACCCTCTGCCGTGCGGTCCCTCATCATCTTCCTGAAGTCTTCCCTCAACATCCTAATGCTAGTCGCCTCAACAGCAACACCAGAGCCCGGTGACCCACCAGGACCCCTCACACCTAACCACCTAACTCTTTCGTCACTTAGCTCCATTTCCAAGGCCTCCTTTTCGTCCTTAAGCGCATCAATTATAGCCTCAAAGTGATCCCGATCCTTTTCATTCTGAATCGAGTCCTTGGTGAGCGCCTCGTACTCCTGTGCCATCGCTGCGAGCTCCTGCTTCAGATCCCGCTCTGTCTCACGGGCTTCAGCCTCACCTCGGGCAGCTGCTTCCTGTGTGCGACGCAGAGAGTCTATTTGCTGGACTAGTTCAATGTTCTTAACACCCAGCTCTTCAAGTTCTTTCTTAACGCTAGGGTTTGCAGCGACTTCAGCTGCCCGCTGGGCACGAGTGCCGTAGGCGCCATCCAGTTCCGCACGTGCAACGGTCACTTCGGTTTGCAGACGCACAATTTCGCCTTCGAGCTCCCTTAGCTCTTTCTCCTTGCTTTCAAGCACTGCTGTGGCTTCGCTAGCACGAGACTCAGCCGCCTCCTTCTCCGCAGTCGCCACACGCAGTGACTCCGAGACGTCTTCAAACTGCTGCGAGGCTTCCGAAAGCTCGGCACGCAGCTCAGCGGCTTCGATGCGGGCGTCGTCTTGAAGCTCTCCGATCTGCGCTTCAAGAGTATTGTACCGATCTTCTACTTCACGACGGGCAACTTGCTCGGCGACTAGGGCTTCAGAGTCTGACTCGCCACGCTGTTGGTCTTGGAGGTCGTACTGTTCGAGTTGCTCAATGGCCCGTTCGAGTTCTTGCTCTGCTGCCACTTGCTGGGCTCGTGCTTGATTGATCTGGTCATTGAGACGAGCAAATGCCTCTTCTTTTTCTGTGTCAGACTTGCTGTTAAGCTCTCTTTGCTGTTTGATTTGGCGACGGAGAATACTCTGCTTTTCGTAAAGTGTTGACGCGCGGCTGTAGAGCCATTGGACTTTAGTGGAGAAGGCCTGAAGCGAGAACTCTTCATTTGGCATCCCTTCTTCATCGGGAGATAGATCGTCTTCTGTTACATCGGGGTGCGCTGCGAGCATTTGGCGACGCTGGGCTTTTCGTTGTCGAGCCTCCTCTTCACCAGCGACTATGATTGACCACAGCCCGGCCAAAACAACTTCGTATTGCGAGGATTGCGATTGCGGATTAGATGTTTTCGAGTGGGCTTCAAAGAGTGATTGAGACATGGAACTATGCAGCTGTTCCATGTTATAGAGTGCTTCTTCCATATAGTTAATTTGCTCCTGGGCACTTTGTCCGGCTATCGGTGGAGGTGGCGGATACTGCTCCTCATTTTCAGATTGCAATGAACTGATCATGTTGTATAGCTGGTTGTTAATTCCTTCAAGCCGGCCTTCAACAGCGTTCTGAGAGTGGCGCAACATGTTCTGCATGTTATTTTGCTCTACTCCAATGTCCCGTAGACCTTGATCGAGGAAGTCTAGTCGCTGATCAACAAGAGAGACTCTTTGGATATCTGCCGCATCCGATGCAATTTTCGGAGCAGCTGAATATGCCTGGTTCCGTTCAGGATTTGCTTGAATAATCAATTCCCTCAGCCGGTCATTGAGATCTTCTAATCGCTTCTCCACCGATATCAGGGCCTGGTTTTGCTGTTCCATCGCGTCCTGGTCCACCACAGGCATATGGTGTGTTCCGTTCTTTAGCGCATGCATCAGTCCATCCAAGTTTTCCGGCGATCGATACAGACTTCGTTCGTCAAAATTATCCTCAGGTTTTGGCCGACTATTTCTGCCATTCTCATAGGTGTATATGCTGGCCGGGCTGTCCGGTCGAGCGCCTTGACTTATGCCGTCTGGAAGCATCGATCGAGCGCTTTGGCTTCGTTTGGATGGGCCTTCGTGTGTCATCTGCAAGACCCCGGCCGTGTGCTGCAATATCTGCGTTTGTATTTGCCGCGACCGCGCTTCCAGTTGGAACATTTCGCGAGACAAATCCTTGCACTTCTTCACGCTAGTTGCGAGCTCATCTTCCGATTTAACAAGGGCATCGCTTTTAATGCTAGCGCCGCTTCCCCGACTCCCAAAACCTCTTCTATGGCCCTTGGCCTTGTCTATCTCTATCTCTCTCCCCTTCTTCGAGTATAATCGGTTCAAAGATTGCGCTGCGTCGCGTAGTTTTGACTCCAGCGTTAGCTTACGTTGCACAGCCTCAATCCGCGAGTTGAGTGTTTGCTGTTCCATTTTCAGTGCCTCCAATTCTTCAAAGGACAGTATCTCATAATTCTGGCTATCGCTGATCGCTGTCTCGACTAGAAGGTGCATAGCCACAGGATCGTTGTTGAGGAGCGCTGAGCTCCGTTTCGCACTTCCGCGCGTGCTGTCAGCAGTTGTGTCTGCGACAGGCCTCTTGTTTCCGTCCAGAAATAAATCTGGAGGAGGTATGAATGCGTTACTGCCGTACCGCGGGGTGCCTTGGTAGGCAGAGTCTTCGTAGGCTGGAGAGGGGCCGCCCATGTAGGAAGGGTAATTTGAACTCGGAGATGGGTAGCGGTAGTATGACTGGGTGCTCAGCGCGTCCCCATTTTGGATATTCTGGATTTGCAAGCCATTAGTCTGCATTGTAGGCGGCAAGGGGTTGAGAGGAGGGTTCGAGATAGAGAAGTGCCAGCTTTGCGATTCGAGTGCGGCGCTTGGTAGGAAGGAGGACCGAGAGCGGAGGAATGTAAGCCGTAGAGCAGAACTCCAGGGGATAGGATGGTGTAATATCACCTCCTGGAATGCATTGTTTTCTTTTATTGCGCAGACCAAAAGGGAGAGCCTCGATATGCTAGGGATAAGACAAAAAAAAGGACGATTCTTTGGCGTCTATTAATCAGGGGCCGGGGTGAAAGGGCTGATCCCGAGGATTGAGGTGGCTTGGCAGGCACACTCCTCAACATCGGTTAGATCGACCAATAGGAACTGTGAGGTCATGCCGATGATAGCGTTCGCTAGCGGTTGTGGATTTCTACAAGTTTAGTGCACGAGTAACGCCCGAATAAATACCTCCTGTCTCTCCTTACCCTGCTTCAGAATCGCTGTGGTGGGTTTCAGGCGTGCCAGCTGCTGTTTTCCTCTATCTTTGGATTTCTCAGCTCTTCTCGGTCTGCATACCCGTCTCGTATACAGCCTTGGGCGAACCTCCTTTTGATTCACGAATCAAGCAAACATTCCACCCAGTAATTTACGCCACAATGCAAACCCAGGAAAGACCCGTATATACAAAAGTTCAGCTGGGGAAGTACTTTGACCGACTCAAGCTGCCTATTAAGCATCGAAAATACGATGTGTCAAACGAGAGCGCTGAAAACGCCCTCGAATACTTATCCCTTCTTCAGAAACACCATCTGGTGGCTATTCCGTTCGAAAATCTGTCCCTGCATTACTCCTCTCACCGCCAAATTTTGCTCCATTCAGATGAACTCTACAAGAAGATTGTCGAGAGCGATGGCAGAGGCGGATACTGCATGGAGAACACTTGCATTTTCGGGATATTACTTCGATCGCTTGGCTTCCAGCTCTATTCGGCAGGAGCACGAGTGAACGAAGGTGGAGTATTCAAAGGCTAGTGAGTTCGCGCTATATAAACGTTGCAGCCAGCCTTAGCTTGTTGTTTCCTACATGCATTGCTGTTCTTGCCTCGCAAGACTGACAACGAATAGGACTCACATGATCAACCTTGTCAAAATCGGAGAGCATCGATATATGGTTGATGTGGGTTTTGGTCCAAATGGTCCCACCCACCCTCTCAAGCTAGATCATTCCGGCAGTATCTCCAAGCATATTACCCCTGCTTCAATGCGTCTTCAATGGAGAAACATCGATGCAAACACTAATCCAGATCAGCGGCTATGGGTGTATGAATTTAAGATCAACGATGAGAGTGATTTCCAAGAGATATACTGTTTTACGGAGCTTGAATTTCTCCCCACTGACTATGAGGTGATGAATTATTATACCAGCACTAGCCCAAAGATATTCTTCACGCAAAAAATCGTCTGCGCCAAAATGTTACTTGGGGGACAAGGAAATGATCAGATCATTGGAGTCGTAATACTGCAAGATGATGTGAAGTGGAGAATCCATGGGGAGAAAGAACGGGAACAGAAATTCGAAAATGAGGAGGACCGTCTGAAGGCATTAGATGAGGTGTTCGGAATTAAGCTCAGTCTAGTAGAAAGAGAGGGTATTAAAGGCATGGTGTCTGAGATCAAGAGGCAATGAAACATTGTGGGCCTACACATGCATAGGCATCTCGCAAATATATATCAAACAGAAGAAATATTTAGAGGTCCGTCAGAGTTGAATTTATGTATTAGTGGGTTATAGGTTGTACAGAAGCTATTTAAAACAAGGTCTACTGCATTGATTTGACTCTGCTTTAGATGAAGCGCTTCTCGAGCTATAGTACTAGTTAGTCTCTAATTGCTGGACACATTGAATGGCCATGACATACCTTCCAAGGATTGTTCAATTCGAACCCCGGTGGTGCCTCCGCTCTGTCCGTCTGCCCCCTCACGAATCCTGTTAACCTCCGATCGCGATCCATCACTGTTATAAGCTTAGTATCCGCGTTTTCGATCATTGGAGAGGGGTGTCGTACTTTGCTGGAAGTCTATTAGCCTACGTTCTTGCAATTGACACTACCGCATGACTTACCCTGTCCCATGCATCGAGTCCGCGCCTTCCTCTCTTTCCACCGTTCTGCATGTATCTGAGTGTCGAAAGACCAGCTCCACTGATGGCGAACATCTATGAGAACTGGTGAGCTTGGTACTGCTTTCTCCTGGGTCGAATAGGGCACGTACGCCAATCATGATCCCATAGGGAAGCAAGGCTTCAAAAGGAACCCCCATAATTGTCTGAGGTCCTCCGGGCTATTGTGTGAGTGTCGGCAATGGCTTGACGTTGTGAACTCGTGAGCGATCTGGATAGTCGCGAAGAGAAGGGGGTCACGTGAAGGCAGCTCAACCCGAACCGCAAACCGTCAGTCCAAGGGGCATCGGCAGTCAAAACTCAACCACGGGCTTTCAAGGCATTCTACGACCTTTGGGGGTGTCGCTTGGGTCAATACCGTAAGTTGAATCGTGAATATCCATGCCCTTTACCCCTATGCCCCCGAAAATATCGTGCGCTACGGAGATCTGCGACTATAACTTGCCTCCAAGCACTAACAGCGCGACTGCAACAGTTTCCCATCCACTATATACTACCTAAGAGTTCCTTAGGCCATATTAGCGACCAATATCGCGTTTTCCATTGCGCGGGGCGCCCTTTGGGGTTCAACTGCACGCATCCATAGCTTACTTCTCCACGACGCGACTCCAGCCTCACTTCATGACAACATCATCAAGGTGCCATTTGGTAGCACCGCAGATGTAATACACCCAAACTTACCTTCAAAAACGCTACACTGGATTATTGTGTCTAAGCTGGCGACCGTTGTCACTTATGCTATGGCTGAGCCCAGCCGGCTCTTCGGCCAAGGATCTTCCACCAACGATGCGGAAGACAGTGATCTAGATGGAGAGCATGAGGAGGAAGATGTTGAAATGGATCAGATTGCCCTCGGAACAAGTCAAGATGGGAATACCACGGATGCTGAAGGGTCTGATGTGGATGCCGAAGGAGAAGAAATCGACGAAGAAGAAGCGGGGGATCCCGTAGGAGCTGTCAAAATATCCGCGCAAGACGAAGCTTCAGACGAAGAAGATGAAGATGTCGATGAGGCTATCATAGATTCTTCATCTGATGCCAAGCCTAGCGATAGCTCAGAATCCGACTCAGGCAGCTCAGAATCTGATGCTGAGCATGGGTGGGAGGCTGAGAGCGATGCTGCTGAAGAGGTTGAAACTGAACTGGTGGATCCCAATAGATGCATGTAAGTACTAAGCTATCAGCGGAATTTCTCTGGAGTTTGATGTTGATAAATTTTCAGATATTGCGGTGAAGACGAAGAACATGACCCAAGCGAGGAATTTGAAGAGTACCTCGATTGTGCCGTGTGTGGAGACCATGGTGCGTGATTTTCTGCAGCAATGCTTAAGTTTGACATTTTGGGGTAGCTGACATGATACTTGTTCCTGCAGCACATCGGCAATGCGCCCGAACCGCTAATTCTCTTAGGCCCGATGATGGTAAGCCAATTCAGTCTCTCCCTTCGCCAATCAGCCAAAGCAGAGCATTCACTAACTCACTTCACAGATGCAAAGCACTGGCGATGCTCCACCTGCGTCGAACATGGACTCGAAGAGGACACGAAGCACACTGCAGAGTCCGCAACACGTCGAAGGCATTCACCTGTTCCCAAGCTAGTAGCGAGAGATCTCCTGCCTTCGCACCGCGGCGTAGACAAGCCTGGCGGGCATTCTATGTTCAATGATCTCATCCTTCCCGATGACCCTATGGATGGGTCGCGCTCCCTGAGAAAACGAAAGGCCTCTATCGAGGACGAACAACCACCATCCCGACCAATCAGAAAGAAGCGAAGGCCATCCGAAGCAGCCTCAAATTCAGAGGCGGCACACGAGGCTTCGCTAACGGCATCATCTCCCCGCACGGTGAGAATTGCCGTCTCGGAAGCCATCGAAACTGACGACGCTCGTGGCTCAGAGGACGAGGAAGAGGAGGAATCCCCAAAGACCCGACCTGCTCGACCGCGTCGGTCCAGGCCAAAGAAGCCGGAGAAGCCCTTAGCCTGGCTCATCGATTCAACGGGCATCAGTCTCATAGTTGCTTTTCACCTTGACCCAGACCGTGTTCAGAAGATATTATCCATTAAACCCAAAAAGAAGAGGATTCGCGATCGGTCTAGAAAGACCCAACAGATAATGCACGAAGAACCGGAGGTTTCACATTATCCCGCCATTCAATCAAATTATACAGCCCCGTTCTATGCCTTCCCAGAAAAAGATGTAGACGATATCAAATCTAAACCGTATGGCGGCATCCTTTCTGAAGCGGATGCTGATACTTCAAAGACATTTCCTGGGCAAGCCGATAAGAAACGGTTTGAAGATGCCAGACAAAAGGCTGAAGAGGACTGGAAACAAAAAACTGCAGCTCTTTATGGAACTCCAGAAACAAGTCGATCAGCTCACAAAATGTCAGGGCCACCAAGCAAGATAAAATGCATCAGCTTCGGAGGATGGGAGATCGATACTTGGCACGCCGCTCCGTATCCGGAAGAGTACAGCAAGAATAAGGTGCTTTATATTTGCGAGTTCTGCTTGAAGTACATGAACTCAGATTATGTGGCATGGAGACATAAGGTTGGTCATATCTGAAGGGACATTTATTTAAGGATGACGGGACTAACAACTGTTTACAGTTAAAATGCCCTGCGAAGCACCCGCCAGGCGACGAAATCTATCGTGACGGCCGCTTCTCTTTCTTCGAAGTCGACGGCCGCAAGAACCCAGTCTACTGCCAAAACCTCTGCCTTCTCGCGAAACTCTTTCTCGGATCCAAAACCCTCTACTACGACGTCGAACCCTTCCTCTTCTACGTCATGACAGAAAACAACGAGTACGGTTGCCATTTCGTCGGATACTTCTCCAAAGAGAAGCGCCCCAGCTCTCTCAACAACGTCTCCTGCATCCTCGTGCTCCCGATCCACCAACGCAAAGGCTACGGCCAATTCCTGATCGAATTCTCCTACCTGCTCACGCGCGTGGAAAAGAAGACGGGCAGTCCCGAAAAGCCGCTCAGTGACATGGGGCTGGTCAGCTACCGCACCTACTGGCGGCTGATCCTGTGCACCGAGCTCGTCAACCAGCGGGCGTCCATCAGCATCACGGAAATCTCAGAGCGCACAGGCATGACGCCCGACGACATCGTGTCAGCACTCGAGGGCCTCCGCGCGCTGGTGCGCGACCCGTACACCAAAACCTACGCGCTGCGGCTCGACTACGCCTACTTCAAGCAGTACATTGAGAAGTGCGCGCAGCGCAACCACCCGCGCGTCAACCCGGACGCGCTGGTGTGGACGCCGTACGTCATGGGCCGCACCAACCTGTCGCAGTACGAGGACGGGCCGGCAATCCACACGGTGCAGCCGCGCGAGGGCGGCGACGACGACAACGGCGACGGCACGCACGCCGCGCCCGAGGAGGGCGTGCAGCTAGAGCAGCTGGCCGCGCAGCACCAGCACACCAACACCAACAACACCAACAACACCGGCTCCAGCGGCGCGCCCTCCCGCGCCATCTCGCACACCGGCTCCGACGCCGACCCTGCGACCCCCGACGCCCTGCTGGCCCCGCCCTCGCAGACGGGGACACCGCTGCCCAACGGCAACGGCAACGGCAACGGCAACGGCACCGGGGGCACACCCACCGCGTCTGCGCCCGCGTCCACCGCCCCGCCACCCCACCCGGCGTCGCTCATCCCGCCCACGCGCTTCGAGGTCTTCCCGCCCATCCCCGGCATGCCGTCGTCGAAGCGCCGCGCGGGGCGCCCCTTCGGCTCGCGCCGCCGCACCAGCACGCCTGTGCGCCGCGGCCTAACCGTCGCCGGCGTTGGCGTTGGCGTTGGCGTCGGCGTCGGTGTCGGCAAGCCCGTCGTCCAGCTCAGCCCTGGTCGCAGCGCGCGCGCGTCGCCGAGTAGGAATGGGGCGTTGACGCCGAGCGGCAGCGTGAGGCGCACGCGGAGTAAGCTGGGTGAGATGGTGAATGGGGTTGGGCTGGGCGAGGAGGGTGATGAGGAGGATGAGGAGGAGGGGGTGGTGCGCGGGGGGGAGGTGCGCAGCGTGAATGGGGATGGGAGTCCGAAGGGGAGGGGGAAGGGGAAGGGGAAAGGCAAGGGTAAGGGTATGGGAATGGGGAAGGGCAAGGGGAAAGGGAAAGGGAAAGGGAAGGGGAAGGTGCTTGAGGATGTGGATGCGGAGGGCGAAGAGGACGAGGACGCCGTGGGGGATGCTGAGACGAGCCAGGATGCCGATGTCGATGCCGATGCCGATGCCGATGCGGACGCGGACGCTGATGCCGATGCAGATGCAGATGCAGATGCAGATGCGGACGCTGACGCAGATGCTGACGCGGATGGCGACACCGATGCTGATGCCGAGGGTGAGGAGGACGAAGCTGTCGATGTTATTATGGCGGATGCGTGATCCGTGTCCCCCCTTCTGTCTCCTCCCCACCCTACCCGACGCTGTCCTATCCTTCTCCGTTCTACCCCGTATATTCGTTTTCACTTTCTACCATTTTGTCTGGGTGTAGGCGCTAAGTCAGCCACCCTGTGGCCCTTGGCGCCTTTTGTAAGATTCTTGTTCTGCTGCAGGAGGTTTTTCATTTCAATTTTTCGGGATGCGGGTTGGCGGTGGCGTCCGGGGGCTGGACTTGCTGGCTTTTAGGTTTTGAGTTACAGGGGTCGATTTAGAGGCTGCGACTAGGATTGTGGCTGCAGTCGCGGTCTGGGCTATGGTCGTGGGAGGTTACGGTCTGTGCTTGTGTTCAGTCGCGTGCGGTATGATATCCAGGTACTCTTAGGAGCTAAACGGGGTTTCCTGCTTGGGCGCATGGTCTAAGCAGGGGAATTTGCCCAGTCTATAGAAATGTTGTAGCCCTGGTTGGCAAAGTTTCGGGTATACATTGTGTTACTCAACGGAGGGTGATGACAGATTGCGGTGGAGATGACGTGGGAGGTCAGTTGAATGGTGTTGGTTGCAATTGGGTGGGGCTTTAGAGCAGAGCTAGGTTAGAAATTGTGGGGTATATGTATAGATCCTGTGTATGCACACAAGTATCGCCAGTTCTGAGTTCGAAATTTTCAGCCATGTCGTAACACAACGTATATGACTCGACTTTTGACGTGGGTCCTGCCTCGGGTGGTGTCTTTAAGGGTAGGAAATGTGCCTCGAGTCTGTAAGGTGGCAATCTCACTCCCTGCGACTGTAACTGCATAGAGCAAGATGATATCTTGAAGTGCATAGATCCATCATGATTAAAACATAGTATATTGTCTATCTGCAGTGTGAATATTACCCAGATGTGTTTCACCACAACTAGAGAAATGCGAGAACCAATGTGTTTAGGTTGTTTTGTCCACAACATGAAGAACCACGTTAAAGCTCACGAGTGAAACTACTAATGGATCTTGCCTTATTCCAGTCAACCATTGACACCCAATCAGTGCTGGCGGCAACTATTTAAAAAAATACCTCCGGTAACCTTTAACAGTTGTTTGCGCCTAATATTCAATCGATTATAGCTGTGCGAAAGCATCACGCGACGTGGTTTATAAAAAGGGGTCCATCATAATTGCTAGCGGGGAAACTTGTAACGGGGGCCCATATAGCATGTACAGGACATATAACACGTGGAAAGGACACCCTGTCAACCTCGTTTCAGAAACCGGGCTGATCATCCGCGTAGTTTGTGCGAAGGAGTTCGGGAGAGTGACTGAGTGCCGGCCCGCGCGAAGATCCGAGCGAGTCATGCGATGCATGCGAGGTATGGGAGGAACGCTGCGGATGAGTATGTTGTGATAAGGGAAAAGATGGCAGGCCGCCCGCAGCAGCTGTCGGACGGTGGTCACCAATTCCTGCTGTTGATGATGTTCTATAGGCTCCCAGCCCAGAACTTGAATCCTCTCCGAAAGACAGAGCTGGCTGGCCTCCACGCTGTTGAGCATAGGATGTGTTGTACAAATTTGAAAACGGCTGATGGAAATCCTGGAACCGCTGTTGAGACGAGAGATTCCCAATCGCCGAAGTTGAGGAGAGCGAATCAGTCGGGAAGGAAGATGGCCCTCCGAGACTAGGACGAAAGGTGAAGGGTGAAGTGCTCCCTGTTGTTAGCCCAGTGAAATTTGGGTTGAACTGTAGCATGCCTGACAGACTAAAGCTTGGTTGTCGGGCGGGGTATTGTGGCTGAGAGTAACTGGGCTGGTAGCCAGACGACGGGTGACCTGGATATTGATCTTTCCGGTTAGAGTCGTCCGATTCGCCAGAAGGACGATAACGCTTTGCAGGAGATTGTGAGAGGTCATCTGAATAAGAGTAGGCGTCGATGTTTGAGTTTGGACGAGCTGCAAGTGGAGTGTTTGGTACGCTTGAATCTGCAACGGCGTACGGGAACTGCCGTTTAGTCCCACTAGATTTTGCATTAGTTTCTGTGATGTTGCCAAAATTTTAGTTGACGTACCCCATCATTGCCCTTGGCTCTTTTCTAAGTCTCAGACGAACCCCTTGATCAGAGAACGCGCGAGACAAGTATGTTGACTCGTCCATTCCTTTAAAATCTTTTGGGAGCAATACTGCGAAGAGTTGTCAGAAAAAAAATGCTAGTTTTATCGGGTTACTCACCTCTGAAAGGTGCTGAGGTTATTGAGCCAAGATAAACCACTTCCAGCGTGTCCCTAGCGACAGTCAGCGGGAGTACTTCGTTCAAAAGCCAAAAAAAATAACAGCTCACTTGCGAAGATCGAACAAACTGAAATGCAGTCGGAATTGTCCTTGCACCCTGACTGATATGTCTCCAAATACAAAAAATCCGCCATCTGGAGAGCATTAACTCACTCACATTCTTGAACAAGGTACCTCGAATACTCACCACGATTGTCAACATCCTTCAATCGATGGAGCGAAGACACCAAGGACCCGGCAAGTGACTTGTTACCACCTCCTTCCCATGCCTCGTCTTTGTCCGGTTTGTAAAGGCTCGTGCACATAAACAGGTAGGGACTCTGTAGGAAGTGTCTGCGGGCGGTCAACAACATGTGCTTGTCAAGAAAAACATGGGTCAGGGTTTCAGCTCACTGTGGTGGATCTGCATGAGCTTTAACCTTGAGTTGGATGATGGGTGGCGGATCGACAGGTTTTCGAGCTGGGGAAAGTTAATGAGTCTGATTTTCGGAGTGAGCTTGGCAACGGTGCAAACGGATTCTCACCTTTTTCTTTGCCTTCAGTGGTAACCAAAGCTTCCTTCGGTTCTTGTCGCAAGACCAACTCAACATCTTGGCTAGGTGGACCATAATTAGCTGGAGGCCTGACAGGCTGAGATAGCGATGCATGAGGCGGGCTTCTGTCGTACCTTCGTAGCACTGGGCCAGAAGGAACCGCAGGGTTGAACGGGCCGTAAGGGAACATGAAGGAGCAGCGAAACGAGACTTGGGAAAGGTCCCACGGTACTCTTCACAGGTTTGCAGAAGGTGCCACTGAGCGCCCGCTAGTGGACAGATGGGATTCCGTGGTACCTAGCTTCCGAAGAGCTGCAGGAGGGAGAAGGCACGATGGAGCAGCACGTTAGTGTAGTCAGGACGGTAAGACAGCGCAGACCAAGGTTGGCTGAGCGTTGGGGTTTTTGTAGGGGGAGAAAAGCCACGGCTCGCGTGACACACTGCCCGATACTGGTAATAGACTCAGAACCTAGGACAATTTTGGACAGTTTTGGACAGTTTTGGGTGAAATCAGGGTTCTATGCGTCAGCCTTCGGTGGAGAGCCTTACAGAACTAGGATGGAAGCGTAAAGGTGACTGTACGATTGCGGTAGGACTCGGGATGACGAGAAGAGGAAAGAACACTGCAAGATTGACGACAGCAGCATTGAGCCTGTGACGGGAAAGGGCACCCAGGTAGCGAACGTGGCGCTCGAGAGAGCAGGTTTTTGAAGGAAGAAAAATAAAACAAAAGGACAGCGAATACCGCAAATGCTGCAAGTGCTGGTAGATAGGAAGAGTACAAATGCGGTGCTGCGTTTGCGCCAATTCCGCCTTGGTGAAGGGAAAGTGGATATGTGCCCACGGAGACTACTACTGTGGGAGACTTAGCGTATTCCCCACTAGGTTGGCTTTAGGGTTTGCAAATTTTATGCTTTACCTTGGTTATGATGCGGCAAGCGCCCAAGCACTGAGGCAGTGAAGTGCTGAAGCACCAAAGCTCACTCGTGCCCCCACTCGCTCACTTCTGGCCGCCGTTTGACTTCACCTAGGCCTTGGACTTGACGGCCGCACCACGCAATGGTACCGAACAATGGCTCACGCTGCACACCTAGGCAGCATAACAGACGGCTCTACTGAACTGGTCCCACGGTTCGACACGGAGGGAGAGCCCGTGGGACGGCAATGGCCCGAAAAGACGACGGGTCCTCGCAGTGGCTATCGACGGCGCACGATGAGATGGCTTCAAGCCGTCACGGCCTAGCTCAAGGTGAAGAAAGAGGGTGACGACGGGACAGGAGAAGAGGGAGAGGATGGAAGAATGGAATTGAATGTGTCAACAATGCCGGCTTGGGTTTGGTTGACGAGGGGGATGTGTCGCCGTGAAGTCTAGCAAAAGGAAACAGGGAGAGATAGGAATCGCAGGAACCGTCCCCTCCGCAGCGTCCCTCTGGGCTGGCCACCTGGCCACCTGACTGCCTAGTACTTCGTAGTATCCCTAGGAATCGTGCTAGAATACCAACGGCGGGCTATTTCGATGCCACTTGGAGCTCAAGGTTTGGTGATCTCCGGCTAAGATATCTTCGCTACCAGAGTTTGCCCTGGGTCGATCGACAGAGTTTTGCACAGCACTGTCAGCCACCGCCCTCCTGTTCGTGCCTGAGACCTGCTGCCGACGAGCTCTATCTCGGTCTGCTCCTCTTCGCCGGATGTTGATTTATTTTCTTACCCGTGTCGTGGCGCTGCGCCGGGGAAGTGTTAGGAAAACGAAAACGACGGTTCGTGCTCAGCGACAGATGCCAGGAATGCGATCAAGTAAGGAAGCTGGACTCGTCCTCTGACGCATATCTGGGAAGGAGTTTGATGCACGGCACGACGAGGGAGAAATAACAAGCAAGAAGGCCTGAAACAAAGTAGAAAATCCTTCTTCTATATGCCCGCCACCAAACAAAGTTGACGGAGAGGCTTCATGAGCCAAAACGCCCTGCGTTGAAAGCAGCGACGGAACAAATAAACAGCCTGTCACATTCTCCCACGACGAGGGTCCTCGTGGAACCGGCAGCATGGGTGCTGAGACCTCAGTCGTGCATCGAGACATGACCGTTTCAACGGCAATCCCAGGTAAGAGGGGCATGGGGCCTACCCGGGGTGGAGAAGGGGGACCCGGTTCGCATGCGACGAAAGCAGGTAAGGCCACACGCACAGAGCACCCAGGTAAAAAACAATTTAGCCATTGAAACCACTCTACTTGAGGTGTTTGTATATAACTCTCGTTGGCGCCCAATATCTCTTGAAGCTCCTCCTCCGCCTGTCTTGGTTGCATCTTCCTTCGATCCGTCTGCCAGAGGAGCAGGAGCAGCCAAGTCTTGTCTTCGCCGCCTCTGCCCTATGCTTGAGGTGATACAGACACGTCTCTTCGCAAGGCAGCTTGCCCGCGTGGTCTATCTATAGAGACGATGATGCCGTACCGAAAACTGATAGAATTCTGCAAAGGCTCCCTCGTGGCTGCACCTACTGCATGCTCAAGTTGCACAGAAGTTGCTTTCAAAACGCGCACTAATGCCCGGAATGACGGTGCTTGCCCCTCCCCCAAGCTAGAGATGCTGCGATGAATTATCGCCATGGCGATCAAACCAGATATTCCCGGCCATCTCAGGCGTAGTCAAGGCCCATCTCAGGACTAGCAAGACAAGCAGGACAGGCGGAAGCGCTTATCCACAGCAGGTTGCGGTTCCGAGTAGCGTGGTTTGCAGCGATGGGTGTTAGGAAGGCGACCACCGTTGGCTGGGAGTCGATCCGGACGTGACTGCTCGCATGATGAGAAATTCTACGATGTTGCACCAAACACCTCTCTATTCGCCGGGGGTTAGCCACAATTTGGCCGCGGGCGCGGGCATAGTGGGCAGACAAAGTGATGATGGTGTGTTTTAAAAGAAATCCAATTGCTCGGCAGTCATCCCTCTCCATCTCCCTGACTTTCATCCATATCAACACTCGCCAGCCAGGTTCCATCAATCAACCCCAGATTTCTCTCGCCCTTCCTTGTCGTTGCGGCAATCCCGCTGCGGTAAAGCATCTGCGGTACAATGACCCTTCCGAATCAGCTTCCTGCCTGTGTTGTTTCCAAGACGGCGGCATCAGCCGCTGACCTTGATCAACCATGTTCCGAAATGTACAGAGACTCAGCCGCCGTACCTGCAGAAAGAAGTGCAAGGCCTGGTGTTGGCTTCTCCGCACGGGGCAATAGATGCTCAATTGCAACTTATGCTGTGCCATAGAGCTTAATCTCAGTTCCCGCGGCGGTCCTCTGCGAAGACCCCTCTCCAGATTCAGGGGAAGCTCAGCTTCGTTGATTGCTCGCTCGACCACAGAATATTGACGGACGACGACGACCTCCTTCAAACGGTGGGCACTCCGAACCTGTTTCCAGGCTTGAAGTATGTGCCACCGATTGCCTCACTGAGTTGCTCAGAACTTTCTTTTGCGAGGTTTGAGTATTGTCAAAGCTCCGAAAACGGGCTCGTTCCCCTGCTCCTGGCGTCCCGAAGAGGAAGCAGGGTAAACTCGGCCAGCAAGGCCAAGAGAAGGAAGCGAAGGATCTCCCTCCTGCCCAAGCCAAAACGGGCGGTGAATTGTGCCACCGATTCGCACCGAATCGGTTGGCATTGCTCGCCAATGGATCGAGGGCTAGCCTTTTGATTGGGGGGTGGGGGAGGAAGAGGAGGAAGGCAAGCGATTTGTCTTGGCTGACGGAGGATTTTGTTGCTTAATCTCGCCCGCTTGATTGCCCGCTTGAATTCTAGCGCAGTGCCGGCTGGACATGCTTGATCAGAGTTCGAAGTTACCGTGGCTGCAGCACACCCGCTAGACCCGCTAGACCCGCTCATGGCGCTAGTTACAAAAGACTCTCTGCCACAAAATTCCCCTCGAAAAATCCCCCCAGTGGGGCCCTCCGGGGCCTTGCCCGCCGTTGTCAGTCACATCCCTGTGATCTGCGCCAGCCTGCAGACATCATGCTTGAGCTTCTTCTTGCCCAAGCTTTAACCGTTGCCGATGACAAACGACTCGGCTTGTTCATTTTGTTGGGTGATAATTAGTGGACCAAAGGCAGACAGCAACTCCCTTACCATCGCCCACCGCTCCGGGCAAGGTCAGAGTTGGTCCCTATTTCAGCCATCACAGCTCTTGTCGGTAAATTACTGCTTGTTTTCCGTAGTCATCACCGTCGTCCATGTGTGGCAACTTCAGTCAAAACACCAAAAAAACTTCAGGTTTCTTCAGGTTATACAATCTCAACGGGTTTCAATACACATTGTCTTTATCACAAATAGGCTGGTGAAATCCAAGCCTGGACTAATCTGCTCAATCCGCTCAAGCCTTGAACCGTGCACTGCAACTTCCGATATATTTTCGTTCTCCCGACTAGCAGAACCACCTCTTGTACAATCGACCCCGCAAGCCGAGTATTGAAGACATCAAGCTTCAATCCATCGCCCCGCGTGCGAGCCGAGAGGACCGTTGCGAAAACCGTGCTCAAACTGACGCTTTTCGGCCCTGCTCCCACGAGGCAATTGCGCCGTCGACCAGAAACGGGGGGACCGCCGTGGCATGCGAGAACAGCTTATTGCCTCGGCGTCGTCGTGCAACAAGAGACCCGGTCTTGACGACGCGTATGTAGAAGACCACAGCGATGCATTCGCAGAATTGACATTGCCTATCTAGCAGGCTAATTGCTGACTTGTGATGTTGCCACTTTGCTCTCTGCCCGCCTAATAGTATCACCTATATTTCCAGCTCAATCTAGACTTTCAGCTCCAACGTCACTACTTGCCTGGTTGAAGGTCATGTCAGCATTACCTAAGGTTGGAATTCGTCTCGACAAGACCTCGGTCAAACTCTACCACGAACTAGAATAATTCGCGCACTCAAACGCGCTCGAGCCTGATTATGAGCCTGTCGTTCTTTGGTGGTGCCGTGTATGCATCCACCTGCTCGATGCCCGTGTCATCGACAATGGTGGTTGTATAGTTCGAGTAGATGGTTGCAACGATGTACTTCATCTCTGATTCGTTCGTCAGCATGACTTTGAAACACCAAACACGAAACAGACCTCGAGAATGCTCGTCGAGCGTGCGAACTAACAGAACAATCGTAGAAACAGTGCATTTTCCCCTTGCGCATCTCTCTGGCTGTCGGAAGACGAAACAGGCGTGAAAGCTGGCAACGGACAACACAGGAAGCTAGCCAGCAATTCAACCACAAACGACCCGCAGAACGTGCACCAACACAAACTAAAAAAAAAACATCACTTGACTTACGATACATGGCCAGATTACTCCCTATGCACATGCGCCCACCGCTACCAAACGCCCAGAACCACCGATCCATCTCCTTGCGCCGCTCCCTGTCCTCTCCATCCGCGTCGATCCACCGCTCCGGCCTCCACTCGCCCGCCCGTTCATACACCTCCTCGTTCGCATGCAGCGACCCCGCGCTCGCGCTGACCCTCACGCCGGCAGGGACGCAGAAGCCGGGGTCCGGGCCGAGGGCGCAGCCGCCGACCGGCGTGACACGCGGCTGGGGGCCGGGGATAGCCGGGTGCAGGCGCAGCGTCTCCCAGAGGACGGCGTGCAGCAGCGGGAGGGCGTCGAGGGCGCGCGGGTCCGGCAGCGCGGGCGCGGAGGCGGCGACGAGCGGCGGGGAGAGCGCGAGCAGCTCGGCGCGGAGGGCGGACTGCAGTGCGGGCCGCTGGCTCACCTCGTGCACCAGGTAGGTCAGCGTGATGCCAGACGTGTCGAAGCCTGCGGCGAGGTGGTCCAGCAGCTCGGACGCGATGGTGAGGCGCTGCTCCTCCTCTTCCTCCCCCTTTTCTGCCGCCGCCGCCGGGCTGCTGCTACTGCTGCTGCCTTTCTCGCCCGCTGCTGCTGTCGCTGCTGCAGTGCGGCTTTTTAGGGACTCCTTCTGCAGCGCCCCCGCCAGCTGCGCGTACACGACCGGCGTATCCACCAGCTCCACCCCGCCCGGCTCCCGCCCTCCCCCACCGCGCGCCCGCACGCGCGCCGCAGCCTCGCACATGGACACGGCCCAGTCCTCGATCTCGCGGCTGGCGGCGTCGACGCAGTCGGGCACGAGGCGCAGACCCAGCTTCGCCAGCCACGCCGTCAGCGCGGGCAGCTCCTGCGGCCAGAAGTTGAACGAGCGCCGCGAGCTGTACAGGTCCAGGAAGTGCCGGCAGCTGTCGACGTCGGCGGTGAAGTTGGAGCCCGCCGCGAGCCCGAAGATGTAGCCCGTCACGATGTCCATGGTCACGGCGCTGAGGAGCTCGTAGATGTCTACGACGCCGGCGGGAAGGGAGGCGACGGCGGGGTTTTGCGGTGAGTGGATGCGGTGCAGGCGAGGCAGGAAGCGGTCGTAGAGGATCGTGGAGGTTTGGGCGGAGAGGACGGCGGAGGAGTTGATGTGCGATTTGCTGTAGGCGTTCGAGATCATGCGTTTGCGGTGCGAGTGTGGCTTGCTGCCTGCCATCGAGAACATGTTTTGGATCCTGGTGGCGTGGTGAGTATGTGGCTGAGAAAATGGGTGACCTGGATGAAGCGTGAAGTATAGACGAAACGTAGACACGTCAAATCCGGAAAATAGAGGATATAACTCTCCCTGCGCACAAAAAAAGAAAAAAGGAAAAGAAAAAACGCCCCCGCTAAGTCTGCTTGAAAACATTCAATTTCTATCTCTACCGCCCTGGCTCACGTCAAAAAAATCATAATCAACTCACCCATAACTTTCAAACAAAGCATACCACTCCCCCTTCTCCATGCCTCCCGCATACACCTTACTCAGCCCACCCTTTACACAATTCACACTCACCTCATTCGGCCCGAGCCTCACCACAGGGCCTAGCTTCTCGTGCGCCGCGCGTATCGTCGCGTTCTCGCGCCGCTGGTGCCGGATCCAGTAAATCCAAAGCGCAGAGAGCGGCGCCGTAGGGTGTGCAGCGGGAATATGGCGGAGCGGGGAGAGAAAAAAAGGATAGAGGATGTATTTAGAGATGGCTGCGAGGAGGAGGGAAAGGGGGAGGAGGGGGATGAGTGGGATGGGCATTTTGACTAGCTCTACGCGGAATGATTGGGAGGGATGTGGAGAGCCGTGGGTGCAGTAAGGTCAATCGAAATTGGCTTTCGTAGCGGGTGGTGGTAAGTAGTGAGAACAAAGAAATAAGGAAGAATATAGGTTCTTTTGTAGTGCGATGCCCGCACTTTCAGGAATGTTGACAGTGGGGAGGGAAGAATGATGGGTGGGCATTGTGGCTTATCGATAACCTCGCATTAGCTCCAGCGGCCCGCGTTGTGTGGAGGGTTAACCTCCCCCTTGTGTGAACACCCTGTGTGCTGGGACAAATCCGAGGTACTTTGACTTCTAAGCAACTCAGAATCTGCATATATATTGATATTCTTATAAATCAATATAAGCTGTGCTCTGTAGCTACTCTTCAATACTTAAGACACTTCCTGCCTAAAAATTACACAAGGGTTGACTGTCGTGTCACCTGATTTCCGCGGAGTGCACTTTGATGTCACCGCAATATTTCTTCACCACAACACCACCATCATTGTCTTATCGCATTTTAAATTTATAAAAGGGACTAATCCAAACCACGCAATCCCATTATGATGCTAAATAGCCATCGCCCAGAATGTACGTAGTGCAGGAGGCAATTCCCCACGTAGGTCGATACCGCCGACCGCCATCTTGAACAGATTCGAAGATACGAAACATATTACGGAGATATTACATAATGCCGTACGATCATCGAGTTTACGGCCCTTGGCAGTCTAACTTCTCCTAGGCGAAGCAGAATGCCCTGCGTGATGGACAGGAACATCGGCCAATCAACAACTCAAATCCATGCTCAATTCAGACACCCTATGGTGAGCTCCCCTCTCTTGTAATGCCCTCCAACGACGACACATATTGTTCGTCTAGAGTCGAGAAGAAGCCACACATATCGTACCTACGCGATTGGAAGACTTATTGATCAAATTTCCAACAGCGCGAAAGATGTATCCGGCTTTTCCTCCGTACTGACCCCCTCTCCTCTTGAAAAACCCCCGGTGGTCCTTTTTCGAGCGGAATGCTATGATAAGAAGTCATGGCTGTGTAACCGAACTTTCAGAAACTTCGATATGGTTGCAAGAGGTCCAAATAGACCGATAACGAGAGATGCATTTGACGACTGTCTCTCACTGGAGAAAGTCCCGACACCGCTTGCAAAATCGGCTTCCGCTTTTTGCACATCAGAAATTATCAGCGCACGGTCTTTCTGCAGCTCTTGACGTTTGTCTATACTATGCCTAGAGTAGCTTCAAGCATCCTTTATTCTGGTTAAGGGCCCCCCCAGATTTATCCTAATTCTATGACCTACAGTACTGTGTGCACCGCCACTGAAAAACAACCCTATAGCTGGAGCGGGTCGGCCACCCTCCCTGCTAGCGCAGGAAAACTGTGGGGGCCTTTCAGTCCATGGCGCACTAGCGACGCTATTGGTGGCCCCGAACGCCAAGAGGAGAAAACTCAGGGTTGCACTGCCCCGCATTATTTCGCTCTCCCCAGCCCCCAAACCATTTCCCAACATTCGACAGCTACCATCATTGCGCTTATCGTAAGTTGTTATATACTTATCTTTACATTTTCCGATACTCTCTAATAGACTTATCAGTATAATGCGTCTTCTGAAATCCGAAGATGATGGCAACTTTAGCCTAATTGAGTTTGTTGGCCATGAGATACCGCAATATGCTATCCTTTCGCATACTTGGGGAGCGGATAATGAGGAGGTCACTTTTAAAGATATAATAGAAGGTATAGGCAAGAGCAAAGCTGGCTATATAAAGATCCGATTTTGCGGAAAGTAAGCTGCTAAGAACGGTCTCCTATACTTCTAGGTTGATACTTGCTGTATTAATAAATTAAGCAGCGCTGAGCTTATAGAAGCTATTAACTCTATGTTTCGCTAGTACCAGGACGCGGCTAAGTGCTATGTATATTTGTCTGACGTTTTAGACAGTGGTTCCGTTGGAGAGGACCAGTTCTCCTAAAGATGGAAACCGGCTTTCTGGAAAAGCAGATGGTTTACTTATAGTTGGACGCTTTAAGAGCTTATTGCACCGGTATTAGTTGAATTTTTCTCTAAGGAGGAAACGCGGCTTAGTAATAAGCAATTACTAGAACAAACTCTTTATAAGATAACAGGAATTGCCATTTAGGCCCTTTAAGAAAGGCCTTTGTCTTATTTTAGTGTGAATAAGCGTATGTTGTGGGCAGCAAAACGCTAGACAAAACGCGAAGAAGACGCAGTATACTCTCTACTAGGCATTTTTAATATTTATATGCCGCTTATCTACGGCGAAGGGCGATATAAGGCGTTGGATTGACTCTATAAAGAGATTAAAGATAACAACTCGATTAACCTACCGATTATAAAAGGAGCGTCCTTTAACTCTTATACGGAAGAACATAATTTAAGATGTCTTAGTAACACACGAGTTAAGCTACTAAGTTAAATAACGGAATAGGCGAAGGATAGGGACGGCAAACCTATATTCTGGCTAAACGGTATAGCGGGCACCGGAAAGTCTATAATTGCATAGACTGTTGCCTAGTTATTTACCGACCAATGTTAATTAGGAGCCAGCTTCTTTTTTAAAAGGGGTGAGGAAGAGCGCGGTAACGCTATATAATTCTTTACTACTATCGCTATAGATCTGATGAGTTATGTACTGGGAATAAGATTAGGTATTAGGAAAATAATTAATACCGACCTAGCTATTTCTAAGAAGGCCTTAAAAGACTAGTTTAAGAAGTTGATTTTTTAGCCGCTTTTAGAAGCGGAACCTCTTTAAGCTTTGGAATTGGTTATTATAATAGACGCGTTGGATAAGTGCGAGCGAGATAAAGATATATAAGCAATTCTCAAACTTCTTTCACAAACCAAGGGTCTTAAGCCAGTGTTATTACAGGTCTTTGTAATAAGTAGACCAGAGCTCCCTATTCGTCTTAGCTTTAAGAAGATATTGGATAGAATATACTAGGACCTAATTCTTTATAATATACCAAAGGAAATAATTAAATACGACATAGCTCTCTTCTTAGAGCATAAGCTTAAGGTGGTACGAGAGCAGCGCTTACTGTCCTTAGGCTAGCCTAGTAAGGACCAAATCCAGGCGCTAGTCGAGCTGGCTGTCCCATTATTTATCTTTGCTGCTACAGCCTATTGATATATTAGAGATCAGCGAGATAATCCTAAAGAGCGCTTAGCTATTATACTTTAATATTAAACGGCACACCATATTTTAAAGCTTAATAGGATGTACCTCCCTATCCTAAACCAGTTATTTAATCATAAAGACGAAGCAGATAAGCAAAGGCGGATTATTAAATTTAGAGAAATAGTTAGGAGTATTGTTATTTTAGAGAGTCCTCTCTTTATAACTTTACTTATATACCTCCTCTAGATGTCTAAAGAGGATATTATATATAGGCTGGACTCACTATATTCTGTTTTTAGCATCCCTATTTGTAACGGGACTAGCCTAGTTACAGTAGGAATGTCTCGGTAAAACACTCAATAAGATAAACTTGACGCTTTGACCGAATTCTGCTGAATTCTGCCAGCTTAATCAACTTCTGCCAAGTTCTACTAGATCAATTAAATTCTACCGAAGTCCATCCACGTGCGCACGTGCGCACGCATCGACCAAGACCCCTGACTATTTAATTATAAGATTCTCTAGTTATTCCCTTCTCTTCTTTACGCAATGTCTTGTTCTCTTAAAAAGCTATATACCCTTAAATTTAGATAGAATTTATATTATTCCTTTAAATCTTCCCTAAAGCCTCTTCGCGCCTTAACATTATGTTGCGTTAAAAATAACTACTATTAAAATGGCAAACGAACCCAAATCCTCTTTAATAACTATAAGTATTATATCCCTAGTCAGGGAACAGTTAACCATAATGCAATAGTCCTTTATAGATGCCTTAGCTCAGCAGCGGGCTGCACTAGAAGCCCAGCATTAGCAATTAATAGAAGCACTCCATAAAGAACTCCATAATGTCTAAGCATTTACGTTAGAGACCCCAACACCGCCTATAAATAAAATTAATATAACTGTATCCAAACCTAGCCCGTTAAATACAAACCCTAAACTAGTAATAGTAGCTTAACCTATACCTATAACGAACCTAGTACTTACCGCGAAATTAGAAAAGCTTCCTAACCCTCTAATATTTAATAGAAATTAAAATAACCTACGTCCCTTTATAACCAAGCTCTGTTTTAAACTTTTAATAAACTATAACTAATACCCTACCAAAGCTAGCAAGGTTAGCTATAGAATGTCTTATTTAAGCAAAGATGCTACACAAACCATAGACCCATTCTTCTATAACAGCACCTTTGTTAATTTGAAACCTTTATCTCTCTACTAGAACGAATATATAATGACGCTAGCTGTGAATATACCGCTGTTACCAAACTTAAAAACCTATAATAACGGAACCAAGACTTTACAAGCTTCTTTTTAGAATTTTTAGGCCTTATTGGCGAACTGGATTAAAATAAAGCCGCTAGAGTTGCTGCTCTTTAACGAGCTATTTTGGATAAAATTAGAGCATAGTTAGTAGGCAGGGAACTACTAAAGGACCTACCCGAATTTGCTATAATATATTAACGAATTAATAAGGACCTTTAATATAATAAACAGACTTATTCTCTAAAGCCAACTATACCTTATGTTTAAAGCTTTATAAAACCAATATATACCCTAAAGCGCGACCCTTCTCCAAAACCTACGCACGACCCTATAAACCTCGACGCCACTCGATCCTACGCACCCTTAGAAACCAACAAATAAAGAACTTGAGCCGCAAATAGAGAATGCTTTAGATATGGTAGAAAAGGATATATCTAAAGAAATTACTAAACTTACCCTTTTAAAAGAGTCCGCCGTAGTTCCTTTTAGTCTTTAAATCGCACCCACTCCTCAAATCGCACTCGTTCTTTAAGCCGTACTTACTCCTTAACTTGTACTCGTTCCACAAATTATACCTAGTTGTTATAAAGTATCTTACCCTTAGCTAACTTAGAAAACGAATTGTCCTAGGGCTAAGTCGCGCCTTAGGATAAGAAGTGGAAGAGTATAAGTGTCTAGGCTCTTCTAGCGCTAATATATAACACGACTCCCTTAATGTACTTAGCGAAATTCAAATACTTAGAAAGTGGAAGGAGGTATAAATCCTTATAGACAGTGGAGCTACTAGCATAGGCTTTATTAATACAAACTACACAAAAACCTAATGCCTAAATTTAAAGAAACTTAATAAGCCCTAAGGCCTATAAGGCTTTAACGGCAAACCCTTAATATATAGCGAATTAACACACTACGCTCTTATAAAAATGCGGATAAGCAAATACCTTAAATATATTTCCCTATTCGTAACACCCCTAAAGCAATATAAGATAATACTTGGATATAGATAGCTAAAATAATATAACCCTTTAATTAGCTGGGTTAAAGAAACACTAAAGTTCCATACAACCTACTACTAAAGTTATTGCTTAAAAACCCATTTGCCCTATAAATATGCACACAACTATTTGAATTTAAAATAATATAAATTACCCTTGCCACGAACCTTAAACCAATATAATAAAGCTACGACTGCCAATTACAGTAAAGAATGTAAAGATGTTACGTTAAAACCTCTTAAAATTTATATAATATAGGCCGCACCCTTTATCTTATTAGCAAAAAGACGAGATTACGAAATCTTTGCTATAACTATAGAAGACATTAAGAAAGCACTAAAACCGAAATAGTATATTAATCCTTAACCTCTCATACCTAAAGAGTACCACAATTTAATTAACGAGTTTAAAAAACGATTTGTAGACCAACTAGCCCCGCACCAAGATAAGCACGATTTTAAGATAGAACTTGAGCCTAGTATAACACTAAAGTTCGGTCCGCTATATGGTATGTCACAAGAAGAACTGCTTGTAATATAATAATACCTTAACAAGCATCTAGAAAAAGGATTTATTTGCCCTAGTTAATCTCTATTTGCCTTACCTATACTATTCGTTAAAAAGCCAGGAGGAGGCTTAAGATTTTATATTAATTATTAAGCTCTAAATATAATTATAATTTAAAACCAATATCCAATTCCCCTAATTTAAGAAACGCTTAACTATTTAGCAAAGGCACGGTACTTCACGAAGCTTAACATAGTCGCTGCCTTTAATAAAATCCGTATATGTAAAGGAGATGAGAAGTACACAGCTTTTTATATATAATAGGGACTCTTTAAATACCTAGTAATACTATTTAGCGTAAAAAACGGTCCCAGTACGTTTTAGCAATACGTTAATAATACACTTTATAAATTCCTTAATATATTTGTTACCGCGTATATTAATAATATCTTAATCTACTTATCCTCGCTTTCTAAATATTAGAAATACATTAGAATGGTTCTTAAACGCCTATAAAATGCGGGCTTATAATGCGATATTAAAAAATGCAAGTTCTACACGTCCAAGGTTACGTACTTAGGCTTAATTATATCCCGCAATGGAATTAAAATGGACCCTAAGAAAGTCGCCACAATTATAAACTGGGGAAGCCCTAGCAATATATAAAACGTTTAAGGATTTTTAGGATTTACAAACTTCTATTATTAATTTATTAACCACTTCTTAGAAATTGCCTAGCTATTAGTAAACCTAACAAGAAAGAACGTGAAATTTGAATAAACCACTAAATATAAACAAGCTTTTAACGACCTAAAGCATCGTTTTATAACTGCTCCAATTCTTGCCTACTTCAACCCTAACCTTAAATGCATTGTTGAAACAGATTCGTCTAATCATACACTAGGAGAAGTGTTATCGCAATATAATAAGAACGGCGAGCTACATCCAGTAGCCTTTCTCTCTTGGAAACTCGCCCCTGCTAAATCAAACTATAAGATATATAATAAGGAACTGCTTGCAATTATTAGATGCTTTAAACAATAGCGTCCCAAGCTTAAAGGATCGTTATTCCTAATACGCGTATTAACGGACCACAAGAACCTGTAGTACTTTATAACTATAAAATAATTAACGTAGCGCTAAATTCGTTGGGCCGAATACCTTTTATAATTTAACTTTAAGATTATGTACTAACTAGGCAAACTTAATTAGAAGCCTAACGCATTAATATAACAATCATAGGACCTACCTACAAACGCTTTGGATAAACGGATTATAAATCAATTATAGATCTTACTGCCCCCTAAACGTTTTAAAAAGCTACGTCCTATATTCCTAGATGCGGAACTTAACAGAAATGAATTAGAAGTTAATAAATGGGAAATAGAAATTAATAAGCTAATGGAATACAAATATAAGAACGACGTATAGATAATAGATATAATAAAAGCAATTTAAATAGGAAAACGACAGTATAAGGATATTATACTCGCTGAATACGAAATTTGAAACGATCGATTGTATTATTAATAGAAGATGGTAGTTCTAAATTCCAAACCTTTACAATTTAAGATACTTAATTTTATATATAACTCCCCTATAGTAGGGCATCCTGGCCGTGCGAAGACCTATAAGATTGTTTAACAAGTATACTACTGGCCTATAATATACGACTACATACAAAAATACGTTCGAGCATGCAGGATGTGCGTGCGTGGAAAGACCTCTTATGTGAAGAAGCAAGGAGTACTTTAACCGCTACTAATTCCGATGTAAAAATAGCGCGACATCTTAATTAACTTTATAGTCGACTTGCCTAGCAGTAATAGGTTTATAAATATTATAGTAGTTGTTAACCGCCTTATAAAAATGCGACATATAATTTCTATGGACTTAATTAATGCGATATTAGTAGCCAAATGTTTTATTAAGTATGTCTTTAAGCTATACGGACTTCCTAACTTAATAATATCCAACTATGGAAGCTAGTTTGTTTTAGACTTCTGGCAAGCTCTATATAAACAATTAAGTATTTAAATATAACTCTTGACTGCATTTTATCTAGAGATAGATGGTTAAACCGAAATTGCAAACGCAATTATAGAACAATACCTATAAATGTACTGCTTCTACCTGCAAGACGACTGGGAAAAATGGCTGCCTTTAGCTAAGTTTACTGCGAATAATATAATAAACGTATTAATAGGCGTGACGCCGTTCTACGCGACCTACGGACAAAACTTTTAACTTGGATTTAAACTATAACCTAAAATCAACATAATAGGACCCACAATCAAACGGATCTAGTTAATTAACGCGCACAACTTCGCTAATTAAATAAAGTAGTTAATGGAACTGTTACGAAGTAAATTAACGTACGCTTAAACGGTACAGGAATAGCATGCAAACAAAGGACGAGCTCCCGTATAGGACTTTAAAGAAGGTAATATAGCTTACCTAAATACACAAAATATACGGACTTAATGGCCCTTAAAGAAACTTAATTGGAAGTTTATAGGGCTGTACTAAATTAAGAAGAAACTAAGCCCGTACGCCTATAAGCTTAAACTGCTGACTAAGATAAAAATACACCTAACGTTTTACGTAAGCTTATTACAACCTTTAAAAGATAATTCTATAACTTATAAAGTACCACTGCTACCTCCTGTAATTGTTAATAATAGTAACGGTTCTTACTTTATTAACTTAATTAATAATATACAATAGAAACTATAATCTAAATAATTTAAACTTCTTGTTAAGTGGGAAGGATATAAAACATAAACCTAGGAAACCTATAATCAGATTAAGGCCAACGCGCCTTCCCTAGTAAAAGAATTCCATAAGGACCATCCTTTACGGCCTACTCTGGCTAGATGGACACAATATAAAGGCAAATAACTGCCACCCAACACAAATACACGAAACTTAAATTTAAAAAGAACTTAAAATAAGTTATAACGTTTGTAACGCAATTACATAACACGCAAGATATTAAGGAACTTTAACTAGCAGTTAAAGTTATCTAATTAGTCAGATCTGCCTTGCCAAGACTACCACCTAACGCGAAAATATAACACGCGATAAAAAAAATTATAAATTCTCAACCAAATTAAATTATTTTAAACCTTTGGCCAAAGGGGGGGTACTGTAACGGGACTAGCCTAGTTATAGTAGGAATGTCTTAGTAAAACACTTAACAAGATAAACTTAACGCTTTAACCGAATTCTGCCGAATTCTGCTAGCTTAATCGACTTCTGCTAAGTTCTACTAGATTAATTAAATTCTACCAAAGTCCGTTCACGTGTGTACGTGCGTACGCATCGACTAAGACCCCTAACTATTTAATTATAAGATTCTCTGGTTATTCCCTTCTCTTCTTTACGTAATGTCTTGTTCTCTTAAAAAGCTATATACCCTTAGATTTAGATAGAATTTATATTATTCCTTTAAATCTTCCCTAAAGCCTCTTCGCGCCTTAACACTATTAATGAGAATATGCCTGTAAGGCTCCTATACCTTTCTTTTTATAACTTCCTTGTTAATTCTAGAAAGCGTAGAAAGAGCCTATACTAGGTAGACAGGAAAGGAACGTATAGAATACTAGCTAGTAAGTGTCTTTAACTAATGTCTAGCTTAAAGGGTCTAAAGTAAAATATATATAACCTCTTAATGCCTAGAACTCTAAGAAGCGAGATTAATAAATAGGGTATAGCGGACTGTCTACTACCTGAAGTCCAATATGCCTGCCGATATTGGGTGCACTACTTAGTGCAGAGTTAAAGCCATATCTGTGACAATAATGCAGTACAGTGTGGTTTTGGATAAGCCTTATCGTGATAAGACGCAATGGATATCCTTATCGCGATAAGGATATCCATTGCGTCTTATCGCGATAAGTCTTAGCATACCCTAAAAAATTTTCAGTCGCCTTCTTCTTCTTTATTATCGTATAAATATGGCTTTAGAAGTGGAATCAGAAGCTCTTAACTCTATTAATACCTCTAAATTAAAAAATACAAGAGGTCGCTCAGCTCTTTTAATATGGGAGCATACCTGTCTAGCAGGCAGTAACGAGCCCATACGAAATAAAAAAGCCCGTCTTTTATTCTATTGTAAATACTGTACTACAGAGTTATACGCTGTATAGTCAACTTCTAACTTCCGAAACCACTTGGTGTTAAAGCATGGCATTATAGTTAAGCCTGAAACTAGTCATACGAAAAAAGCAATATGGGATTAATTAAAAGACCTTTACCTTAAAGCGTTGTCTTAAAATAAGACAGAAGAGCTAGATTTAGAAGTCCTCCGAGTAGTCCTAAATAAGGAAGTTATTGATGAGGCCCTTATTACATTAATTGTCGTACGAAACTTACCCTTTTGGATAGTTAAGTGGCTAGAGTTCCATGTCCTTTTACAGTTAATTAATTCTGAAGTAGACGGCTATATAACTACAGCCTATTTAGCAGTTAGTAAAAAGATCTATAACTTATAGCTATTACAAAAGGATATTATACGAAAGAGGCTGTAGTCTGCACTAACAAGTATTTATCTCTCCGTTGATATCTGGACCTCTCTAAATAATTACCTTCTCCTTGCGATTTGTGGCCATTTTATTAATAGCCAGGAAAAGCTTATAAACGCTCTCCTTGGCCTTCGTACGGTAGCCTCTTATAGTGGGGACGAGCAATAGAATACTCTTCTTTTAGTGCTTAAGGACTATGGGATTATATAAAAGCTAGGTGCCGTTATATCTGATAACTATACTGCAAATGACAAGCTCTGTTATACGATAAGCGACTAGCTTCTTTAGAAAGAGGGAATTGAATAGAATTCTACCCACTAATAGATCTGCTGTTAGGGTTATATTCTAAACCTTACCGTATAGGCTTTCCTTTTCGAAAACTTAATCAGTCTTAATGATATTAAGTTATATAAAGAAGGAAAAGATTTAGATCTAAAAGAGGAGCAAGAGAAGAGTAATATATTTTAGAAACTTGGTGCACTTAGAAAGCTTTATAACATTACCATATATACCCGTAGCTTAGCTGGTTGTATAAAGGAGTTTGAAAGTCTTATAGGGAGAAGAATTCTACTTAATAATTGTATAAGATGGAATAGCTGGTATCTTATGCTTAGCGTAGCAATTTAGAAAGAGTCTGCCCTTAATACGTATACTAAGCGTAACCTTAATACACTTAAAAAGGACTATCTTAGTCTAAAGGACTGGGAGGCTCTTTGTACGATAAAAAATTTTCTTTAAATATTCTACTAGGTAACCCTAAAATGCCAAGGACACGAAGTAATGCTTAGGGATATACTCTTTATAATAGATATTATAATTAAACACCTTAATAAATCCTAGGTTAGTCTATCTCCCTTCTTTACTTCTTAATTTAGCTAATATTATATAATAGAAGGAGTATATATCTGATAAGGAGTTCTCTAAACGCATTAGAAATGCCTAGAATACCTTTAATAGGTATTACTATAAAACAGATGACTTGCCCCTTTATGCCGCTGCACTTATTCTTCACCCAGCCCGTTGTATGAGATATATTAAGCAGGTTTGGAAGAAGGAGTGGCGTAAGCCTATACTTGACAGCGTTAAAGAGCTTTGGGAGAGATATTGGAATAGAAGTTTTACGCCTAGAAGTATGTTATTGTACAAAAAGCTAGCTCTAGCTTAAGACCTTAACGAATTTAATAAGATCGCCGAGGATTTTAATAGCATGGTATTTCGACCAAAAAGTTAGGATAAGTATAAGGACTTTATCTCTAAGACACTGTATAAAATTTTAATAACTGCGCTTTAGTGGTGGTCTTAAGAATAACAACAAAAGCGCTGGCCACGGCTCTCGCTTATGGCAATTGAAATTCTCTCAATTCCAGTAATAAGCGATGACCCAGAGAGAGTCTTTTCAGGAGGACGTCGTATGGTATTATAGGACAGAATGCAGATAGATCCTAAAACTCTTAAGAAAACAGAGTGTTTAAAGAATTGGCATCAGAGAAGAATTACAAGAGAGATAGGGGATTTTTCTTTAAGTATTTAGCTATTATATAGTTAGGGG
>Ga0307507_10002579_pt1 | contig 37545 bp, 10 predicted proteins | sample 7_EM_MG_FD_207223 | JGI IMG/M metagenome (GOLD analysis project Ga0307507, IMG submission 207223) | Populus trichocarpa ectomycorrhiza microbial communities from riparian zone in the Pacific Northwest, United States - 7_EM | ecosystem: Host-associated > Plants > Roots > Unclassified | place...
GCACGTCCCTGCAGCGTGCACGTGCATTTACCCACAAGATAGAAAACTTCAAAATTAATTATCTCTATCAATTCTTTACCAAATCACATAAAAATGAATTCATTATCTTTACAAAACGTGCCTCTTTTAGCTCCTACAACGCCAGTACAACAGCCCCATTGTATGACACTCGCAAGGCGTGCACAAGGCAAAATCAACCCACGGTATATTTACCGGGACAATGTCTCATTACTATCGGCACAACAGCAGCTCACCCTAGTAAATAAAATTAATTAATTAACTGATTAAGGGCTACCTCTTACTTATACAATAGTCCGAAACTTTGCTAAGGATATAGTTAAAAAACGCCCTGGAAAAAAATGGGCGTATAAGTTTATTAAGCAGCATCAAAAGGTCTTAAAATCTGGCTTCCTAGCGGCGGCAGATTTAAGCCGTAAAAAGGCGGATAATGCATATTAATATACTCTTTATTTTAAGCTGGTTTGTAGCCTCCTAAATACTAGTATTTGTACTAATATTTTAAAGGTTCGGGCTAAAATTAAGCAATATAATATCCTTCCGCAAAACACATATAATATAGATAAAAAAGGCTTCCTAATTAGCATCCTTTAGAAAGTAAAGAGGATATTTAATAAGGATTTAGAAAAGAGGGGTAAATTAATTAGTGCTAGCCAGAATGGCAATAATCTGTATGGATAGGATATATATTCCACCCTCCCTTATCTACTAGGCCACAACGGGCAACATTTAAGATACCTAGCTTAACGATTTTGAGCCTACTAAGCTAGATATGGCCCATTTTGCAAGTTCACCTTCAGGGTAGACGAATAACGAGCTAGGGATAGCGTGGTTAATTACTATTTTTAATTACTACACTAAAGCAAAAGCTAGGCATGGGCGTGACTGGCAGCTTCTCTTTATTGATGGGCATAGCAGCCACGTTAATATACCATTTTTAGACTGGTGCCTCGAGTATAGGATCCTAGTGGTAGTATACCCCCCCTATTTAACTTATCGACTCCAGCCTCTAGACGTTAGCCTTTTTAACCCTCTAGTAAACTACTACTCCTAGGAGCTTAATAAATGGATCTATAATATAGTAGGGCTTTGCCGCATTATAAAGAGAGAGTTTTATGGCTTATTTCAAGCCGCCTGGCAACGTGCTTTTATAGAAACTAATATTCTTAGCGGCTGGTGTAAAACCGGCTTATAGCCCCTAAATCTAGACCTAATACTCAACCAGGTCAAGCCGGCGGCCCCTAAGTAGCCCGGTATAAGTGGATCTGCGTTATCTATGTTAACTATATACTCAGCATCAAATATCCGTTAGGTACGGAGACTTGTAAAGCATATTAGTGGTACTAAGCCGTTACATAATATGGCTAAACTAGGTAACTTAATAGAGAAGATAGCAGCTAAAAACAGCATTTTACAAGCCTAAATTAAGGGGCTTAAGAATACTGTTATTATTAAGAAGAAAAGGTGAAAGAGAGGGAAGTTATATATTAAGAATATTCGTATGATAAATAAAGGTAAAGTTACCTTCTGGTTGCCGACTAAACTTAAAACCATAAAGCAGGCTATTAGGGATAAGGAGGCTACAAAATAATAAATAGCGCTAGAGAAAGCCTAGGCGAAAATTTAGAAATAAGAAGAGAAGAAAAATAACGAGAAAGTAGTAAAACAAAGGCGTTAAGATTGGGAGAAGTTGGCACGGCAAAAGAAGTAGGCAAAAGACGATGAAACTGCTTAACGTTTAGCCTTATTACAGCTTAAAAGAGACTTATAATAATAAGTTTAGAGCCCTATAAAGTAGTCTAGAGGCTCGCCGTTAAAGAAACGGGTAATAATAATGGTGGAGTCTAGTAATAATAAAGAGGTAGTAAAAATCCGAAGCCCGCAGCTTTGGTGGCAGAGAAACGCGCCCGCTTACCTAACCGACTATATAGTTGGATAGAAGTTTCGCATAGTATTCCTAGTTATAACTTTAAAATTTGAGCCTATTTGATGCAGTGGTTGAATTATTATTAATTAATTAGAGTAATGCGTTGTTTAAAAAAATGTGGTGCAAGCCGCAGGGACGTGCACGCTGGCGGGAGACCTTCTATTAGTAAATAGTACCCAGTATTTCTTACCATAGAGACCTTTATGTTTTAATGGCCCAACTATATCAACGTATACCTTTTTAAATATGCAATTGCTGCGTCTTTAAGGGCGTCTTAATATTTGCTTCTTAGCCTTTCCGAAGTAATAGTCCTCGCAGTAAAATGGCTTATCCTTAGTAACTATAATCCCCTTTATACTTCTGGCAAGGAGATATATCTAGGTAGAAGGAAGGTATTATAGTCTTTTATGCTAAGTCTCTATAGTAGCTTTAGCAAGCACGCCTTTCTTATAAAGGCGCGATTGTGTGGTAGCCAGAGCTATTACAAAGGGAACCTCTATAGGGTTGTCTACCAGTATAAATAAATTAAGTCCGTTAATATATGGGATATAGGCTATCTCTACCTAATCTTTAATAAAGTTAATTATATTATAGAGACTATTAAAGAAGGCGCCCTTCCCTTACAGAATACTGAGTAAGATGATATTTATAAAGAAGTTAGGACAGTAATATACGTTAGTAAATATAATTATATGGGCTAAGTAGTTAGTTTAGGTAACTATAAGTTTAACTAATCTAACGCTAATAGCCTTTATTAAGCCTCCTCCCGTCTAGATTTGGAGAGGCTTAATTTCCTTATACTATATAAACTTCCTAATGTTGTTGCCTATGTAAATATTTAAGCAACTGTTAGCTATCCAGGAGTCCTTAATATTTGTTCCTAAAGCTATAGCAGCTAGCCTAATGGCCTTTATAGCAAAGATCGTTTTAATTACTAAATTAGTAACCTAAGAAGGACAATTAGATGTCCCTTTAGAGGCCTTATTTATATTTAAGGCTACTCTATTACCTAAGCGCGGAGGCCGTTTTTCTTTAGGTCTCCACCATTTGGGTTTTAGGTAGGCGTGCTTTATCTAGCAGCCTTTCTTACCACCTAGATAACCTAGCTTGCACTATCTATACTTAGTTAAAGCATCTTTGGCAGGGCCTTAATTGCCTAATAAGGCACCACGGCCAGCTCTACCTCTGCCTTAACTATTACCGCGACCACGGCCATTGCCGCATCCTCAACTGGATTGTTCGCGTGAGTTACGTATTAGTTTATTAACCAAGGCAAAGTTCTTAGGTAAGTCCTTCTGCCAAGTCTCGTCAGTAAGGTCAGCAATTAATTAAAGTAGTAAAATTGTATAGCTATTGCGGATCTTGTTACGTTGGATCTAAGCCTATATAGGGAAGTATTCGTCAACAGCGCTAATAAATTGGTAGTTAATGATCTTGTTATCTAGGGCAAGCTTTACCTGCTTAACCCCTTAAACCGCTTCTTAGTAACGGCTTAAGAAAGTAGTAATTACTTAGTCTAATTAAAAGCGGAGCTTAATAAAAGTCTCCTATATATTAGCCTTATGGATTAAGCCACGGGCTTTAAATAATTGCTTAAGGTATTTAATACAGTCCTTTGCCGTCTGCTTATGCTCTAGGGCAGTAATAATCTCTTTATTAATTATACCAAGGATAACTAAACAGACTTTGCCGTCTTCCTTATTATACTATTTAAGCTTCTTATTGTACTCGTTGTAGAGCACCTTATTGGTTAAGCGAATTAAATCGTTAGTGTCCGCAATGATTTGGGACCTCTTAAGGATTTTATCTCGCTCCTCCTTGTCGGCGTCTTTTGGTACTTAATTAATAGATATTGTGGGCTTTTCTTTCTGGAGCTTTAGGTAGAGGGGTAGGCCTGCGTCTTTTTAAATAATATGTAGAAGGCCCTCACCACGTAGGTACGTGTAGAGCTGCTTCTAATATTGATGCCAATTTGAACCGTCGTTCTTGAGGCGTTGAATGCCTGGATAGTCTTTACCCATAGCGACGCGTAAATAAATGAATTTAACGCGTAAATAAATAAATTTGACGCGTAAAAAAAAACGAATTTAACGCGTAATTTTGATAATAAGAAATGACTTTGTACGTAGGTGTCACGGGACGGGGGCAATGGCTATAGAGCGTATGTATTTAAGGAGTCTACATAACGTTACGCGATCAATCGTAAGGGTCGAGGGCGTAAGGAGGTGATATACCTACGCGTAGCTGACGTAAGCTGTACGCGAGGTGTACGCGGGAGCACGGGGCTCTCTCATGGAGGCCCCTGCGGTGGGGTTCCGTGACACTACCCCCCCTCCTATAGAGGCGGAGCTCTGGCGACGCTGTGGTTACTATATATATGTAGAAGGGGCACTTAAAGTAGAAGGGATACTTAGGGTGTAGAGAAAAGAAAGGAAAAGGGGGTATTACTAAAGGTTTGCAACAATGTTATATAATAAGGCTTGGCACCTAAGAATCCAACTAATCAGACAACTTTAACCGCCGGTTAAAGTTCCTAGACATCTTAACAATATTCTGGTCACGTGATCGCGCTTTGCTATTATATAATAGCAATCTACGGCAATCTAACGGCAATTTGCCTTTATGTGGCAATATATAACGGTTTAACTCTATAAGGGCTCCTATAGAGGATTAGGTATAAAATCTCTGCTTAAGCCCGGTTTCTATAGGTTCGCATAGTAGAAGTCACTAATTAGGTCCTTTGCGTTTTTAAAGTCTTCCTATAGTTGCCATTCTGGCTGATCTATGTCAAATCCTATATAGATAGCTCTATAGTAGAGCCGCCGTCCTCTGCCTTTACCAAAGTATTTAGAGTTAATAATTTGTTTAATAGTCCACTCCTTATAGTTCTTGTCTTCGTTCTTGTCTTAGATTAGTACTAGTAGGGGTTTAGGCTATATCTGTCCCAGTAAAGGATTAGGCTGGTGAAGGTATAGTAGCTATGGGTGGAATATAGGCTATATCCTGTGGGTAACTAGGGTAGGCGGGAGCTCTAGCTTATATACAGCTCCCCTATTAATAACTCATTTAATTAGATAGGGGCCGAGGTTCTTATAATTAAGTAACTTCATAGGCCTCTGCGTAGAGATGTTGCGTACGTCTAGCCATACCTAGTTGCCAACATGTATCTCCGGTAGTGGCGTTCTATAACGGTTGGCAAAGTAGGCCTACTTTACTTAAGCCCAGGCCATTTCTCCCTTATAGTAGTTAAGTAGATTTTTCATGCGGTCTATATGCTGGTTGGCAAGTAGTATCTTAAGGCGTTTTCCATATAGCAGTTTCTTATTAATAGGTTCTAGTGGCTCTATGCTAGATTGGGGGTAATATCCCTTATTCACAAAGAACAGGGTAAGTCCTATAGTAGTTAAGACATGGTTATTCGCTGTAAATTTACCTAGTGGGAGGTGATCTACTCAGTTATCTTAACTATAGGCGACTACCTATTATAGGTACGCTTTTATACTAGTATTAGCGTTTTCTAGTTACCTAGCAGTTTTGTGGTGGAAGGATGTAGACATCTTAATAGAGATGCCAAGGCGTTAGCAGATTCGTCTCTATATATTAGAGCCAAACTATGTGCCTTAGTTAGACGTAATTAAGTTAGGTAACCCATATAATTAGTAGATTTTATAAAGGAAGGCGTTAGTGACATCGCTAACGGCTACACCTTTAGTTAGGACGTAGTGGCGCTCTTTTATAAGTTGGCATATTATTATAAGGATGTTCTTATAGGTACGGCCATATCATTTATAGGGTAGTAGGTCAACAATGAAATCTATAGCAATATCTGCCTATTGTTATATAGGTACTGGTAGAGGGTGCAGTAGTCCTTAGTACTTTATATTAAAGGCCTTAGCGCGCTTATAACTGTAGCAGGCGCCTATAAAGCGTTCAACTAAGTCTATTATTTTAGGCCAGAAGTAGTATTGGCTAAGAAGCTTATAGGTTCCTCCTTTACCTAGGTGGCCGCTTAATTGGAGGTTATAGGCCATTTAGATTAGTTACTGTTATAGATTTTCTAAGTTAGGGACAAATAGACGGCCTCTATAATAGAGCCTATTCTCTTTTACTTCTAAGGCTGCTATATTAATCTGGCCTAAGCTTTAGAGGTTAGTTAGTAGCATATAGGCGCCGGCAGTCTTTGCGGTAATAAGTTAATACAGTAATGGGTCAACAGAGGTGTTATATGCCGTAGTAATAAGCTTATTAATTTTGGGAGGTAATTCTAGTTCTATAGTATAGAGCTAAGGTATAGTTAGCTCTATTATAGGTAGCATACCTAGGGCCAAATTTTATGCTTTTAGGATTGTCTGTTGTTGAAACTAGTTATAGGGGTCATCTTTAGACTAAGGAAGGTCTTATAAGCGGCGTATTAGGCTATTAGGCTTAGTACCTTATACTCCTAGCCTATATATAATTTTGAAGTTAAAATCAGAGAGGAACTTGTTCTAGCGTGCTTAGTATCAGTTTAGCTATTTTATAGTTATAAAGTACTTAAGATTACAATAATCCGTAAGAACTTTAGTTAGCTGGTTAGGTTCTACTAAGGAAAGTTCTAGTTAGAATTTCTTAAACGCTTATACAATTACAAGAAGTTCCTTATTATAGATCTTATAGTTACATTCTTATAGTATAAGCTTAGATAAGTAGAATGCAACTAGGTAGAGAAGGCCATTATTACCCATCTAGGAGAGGACGCCTATATTGACGTGGTCTAAGGAGTTAGTCTTAAGATAGAGTTATTATTCTGGTATAAAGTGGGCTAGGATAGGTGCTTTGGTAAAAGCATCTTTAAGGTCTTAGAACGCCTTCTCGCATTTAGGCGTCTAGATAAAATATAGATATATTTTTCTTCCTTTCGCGGACAGGCCCTTTGTTTGTATTATTGCTATAAGTAGTGCTATAATACCTAAGAATTTGTATATAAATTTTTAATAAAAGTTAGTGAAACTGAGGAAAGCTTATATATCCTTAATGCAGTTAGGGGTTTGCTATTTGGTAATTATATATACCTTCTTAGGGTCCATACGGACACCTTTAGTAGTAACAATTAGTCTAAGGTATTTTACTTCTATAACTAAGAATTCGCACTTCTTTAAATTAATATAAAGTCCTGCGTCCCTAAGGCGCTGTAGGACCTTTTAAACGTGCTTAGTATGCTTAGAGGGATTATCGCTATAAATAAGTATATCGTTTAGGTACGCAGAGTAGAAGTTGTTAAGGTAGTCCCGTAAGGCGTTATTAATATAGCTTTAGAAGCTGCCTGGGCCGTTACATACGCTAAAGGGCATAATAGTATATTTAAATTGGCCAAAGTGTAATACAAATACGGTTTTCTATTTGTTACCTTCCTGTATTTAAAGGCGGTTAAAGGCGGCAATAATATTAAGCTTAGTATAGATTTTGGCTTAACTAAGCCGCCTAAGAGTCTTATATATAAGCGGTATAGGGTATTAGTTCTTAATTATAATAGCGTTAAGTCCTCTATAGTTAACGCAGAATCGGATACCTCTTCCTGGCTTTTTAGCAAGGAGGATAGGGGCAGCTGCTAGGAATATACTAGGACGAATAAATCCTTTATTAAGGTGTTTATTAATATACTTTTTAATAACTAGGAGTTCGTCTTTTAACATTAGGTAGAGTCTCTTATAGGGTAGCGTTTTTCCTTATTTAATATTAATGGTATAGTTATTAGGTTAATATGGGGGGAGTATATCTACGCTCTTTTATAAGCATATATTAATAAAGTTATGGTACCTCTTAGGGAGGAGCTTACGGAGTTCCTTATTAATAAGTCCTTTTTTAAGCTTTATAAACTTCTTAAAGTCTAAAGGTAAAAGTCCGTAGAGTTCTATAGGGGTATTATTTTCTAGGAGGTTAACTATATCTATCCTATTACTATAGAGGACATAGTCCTGTTCTTTATTAAGCTTATATAGTTATAATTAGGAGGCTGCGGTAACGGTCTAGCCTTTCTTATATGCTATGCGGTAGAAGGCCGCGGCACTTATATAGTAGTAGTTGGTTATAGGTAGGGTAATAAGGGGTTCCTTAGGTTAGTATCCTAGGGAGTAGATAAAGGCGGCTAGGCTATATCCTAGGCAAGTCTCTTTGTAGTATTTAGAGTTAAAGGTTACTTCTCTCTTTTTCTAGTTAATGGCGGGGTTGTATTGTTTAAGCTAGTTTATTCTAAGGATAATAGGGTAGTTAGCAAGTGGTGTAATATAGGCCTAGAGCTCTTCCTGGTGCCCGTTTATATCTAGGTGGAGTTGTGCTATATAGGTAATCTTCTATACGGTATAACTGCCGTTAGTAAGTTATAGGGCGCGGGCTTTAGTAAGGGGTAAGGTAGATAGGTTATAAGTATATATAAATTAGGTATCTATAAATTTATCAGTAGCTCCGCAATCAATTATAGAACGGCTTTTATATTATTTTTTAGCAGTAATTCCTATTATAGGTAAAACTATCTGTTTCCGTCTATTTATTTTTACTAAGTTATCTATTAAGCAGGCCAATATATAGATCCCCTTATTATTAGGGTGTCCTAACCTACAACTTAGGGCTAGGACTTGGCGTTTTCTGTTTCCGTATCTAACTCTACCACTGTTACTGCGTCTTTGTCTTGTACGGTAGTAGTATATAGCGACATATTTGGTGTTTAAGGTACTAGGTTAGGTATTAGGCAGCGGCTGCTAAACCTAGCCATTAGGTAGTTTAGGCTATAGCTATAACAGCCTTCTTAACGGCATTTATAGCAACGCCTTAGCTTCCAGAGTAGCTTGCGTTCTCCGTCTAGTAACTTCTACGGGAAGGTTAGTATAGAGAGGTTAATATTAGGACTAGTAGTGTTGCTTAGGGTAGTGGGCGTTGGTGGTTTAGTAAGTCCAAAGGGCTTTTATAGGGAGGTCTTCAGGTAGGGGTTTGTAGTAGCAATCTAGTTTAGCCATTATTTAATCTTCTGTAGGGCTGCTACCATATTATAAACATTATTATAATTGTGGCTAGCGGCTGCGTAACTAAGGCAATAAATAACTTTTTAAGGTCTTCCTAGTCTTTAGTATTATCTTAGGCAAAGACTCTAGTATATTTTTAGAATTTAACATAGAACTTATTAAATAATTTAGTAGAACTTATCTTTAGGGTACGTAGTTTGGCTTAACTAGTAGCCACTAGGTTATAGTTGCGGTACATTTAGTTGAGGTTGTTAAGGACTTCCTAGTAGGACTATTACTTCTAGGGATTGCTAGTCTCCTATTAAGCAAAGAGCCTATTAAATGGGATGCCCTTTGTTTGCCTAATAATGTAGCTAATCTTAGCATCTTCTGTGGGGAAAAGGCAGGCGCTCTAGGTTAGTTTCTTGCGGATTTATATCTTCCAGTAGCTATATTCCTTGCGGTCACCCTTAAAGATTAGGGGATTAGGGTAGCATGTATTAGACCCTATAGTAGCAGTTTAGGTTCAGTTGTTGTGGCTTTTATCGTCGCTATAGTAGGGGTTTCTGTTAGGCGAAGCTGCTTAGCGCTAACCCTCCGTCAAGCGTTAAGTAGGTGAGGTTGCTGGGGGTATAGAGATATAGGTGGCGTTATATACAGTAGAGGGGTGTCTGGTATTGTTATAAATATACTCGTTAAGCTAAGATTGTAGGTATTTAATTATACCCTCTCTTTTAGTAACTGTAGTAATAAGTATAATCTCAGCCTTCTTTAATCATTGGATGTCGCGTTTAGACTTATAGAGGTCATCTTTAATCTCTTGGTATATATTATTAGCGAGCGCCTTATAAGCTTATAGGTCTTAGATAATATTATAATCTTAGGTAGCGCGCATCTCAGCTCGTGTAAGCTTTAGATAATAGTTCTGTAGAAGGCGGTAGTATTTATTAGATTCTTATATTACCATTTTCGCAAATATCTCGGCGTCTTATATCTTAATTTCAATAGGTGGTAGCCCTTTGGCTTATTTGTCCGTAGTTATATAGTTAATAAAAGATAAGATATTGTCGATGTCCACCTTATTAAGGTCATTGTAGTCTTTTAAGCTACTAGGCTTCCCTTTAGGGGTTAAGGCTAGGGCTAATAAATTAAATCCTCCTGGGATTAATTAGCGTCGTGGGTTTAATATAGGTATTGGATTATTCTTTAAGTTTGGCATAGTGGCTAGTAAGGAATTTCGTCTTACTATCGTCGGTTCTTTAAAGGTATAAAGTGGGAGACATGCTGCTTCTAGTAGCGCCTGTGGTATCGTAGAGACGTAGAATTGGTCATAGGCTAAGCGTCGGTGATAAAAAAGGCGCAACGTAATGTCACGGGACGGGGGCAATGGCTACAGAGTGTATGTATTTGAGGAGTCTACAAGACGTTGCGCGATCGATCGTAAGGGTCGAGGGCGTAAGGAGGTGATATACCTACGCGTAGCTGACGTAAGCTGTACGCGAGGTGTACGCGGGAGCACGGGGCTCTCTCATGGAGGCCCCTGCGGTGGGGTTCCGTGACAGTACGTAGGTGTGGTAACCTTTGATGCGGCCTGTGGTAAGGCGTTAAATGTAGAATAGTAAAATATAACCTAGCACGAGTGTGGTAACCCTTGATGCAACCTATGGTAAGGTGTTAATATTCTAAACTGTTAAACCGTGGCGCTTGGTAGCAACCCGGTGCTCATAACCTAATAAACTGGATGATATTGGAATGAATGAATGAATCTATGGAATCTAACTATGACGAATATAGGCCTTAATATAGGCCTATATCGGTACGGAAACCGAAGTGACTGCCACGGAGTCCGGGGTAACTACTACGGACACCGACCAAAAGCGGAACAAAGGAAGTCTGCTTATGTAAGCAGGAAACCCGTGTGGAGGACTCTTCCAGAGCCATCGTCAACTACGTCTGTGTTGTTAAGCAGAAGGTGTTGGCCACGGAGGTAGCTTTACTGCTGAGGTGTCGGACTCCGAACGACTACGGACACCGAAGGTCGAACTAGGGTTATTTTCTTATGTATATTAGGGCTCTTAGAGCCACCTTGAATAGAACAGATCACTTATTCAATTCTGTGTCTCTGCCTATCAGCTAAGCCTATGTCATCTATCGTGATACCTGCCTGGCTAAAAGAAGGCACCGTTAAACAAAAGGCGCCGTTAAGTAAAAAATGCGACCGAACCATCTACCCACCATAAATACAACTAACTTGACATGCGCACGATATGTATAGCTCTGCGTACCAAAGCTCTGTATAAGGCTCTGTGACGATGGTTCTGGAAGAGTCCTCCACATACGTTTTCCTGCTTACATAAGCAGGTTCCCTTTGCTTCCATTTTGGTTAGTATCCTTAGCAATCACTTTGCCACCGTGGACATAGGCCTATATAAGGACCTATGTTCGTTATAGATAGAACTAGATAATTACATTCATTTATTTTAATATTATTAAGTTTATTAGGTTATAAGCACTTGTTACTACTAAGCTGCGACAGTTTAGCTATTTTAATAGTTTAGAATATTAACACCTTACCATAGGTTGCATTAAGGGTTACTATACCTATACTAGGTTATATCGCACTGTTCTATATTTAACGCCTTACTATAGGCCGTATTAAAGGTTACCATACCTGCGTATAAAGTCATTTTTTATTATTAAAATTACGCGTTAAATTTGCTTGTTTACGCGTTAAATTTGTGTATTTATGCGTCGCCATGGGTAAAGACTATCTAGGCATTTAACGCCTTAAAAACGACGGTTTAAATTAGCATTAATATTAGACGCAGCTTTACACGTACCTATATGGTAAGGGCCTTCTATATATTGTTTAAGAAGGACCACCCCTCTACCTAAAGCTTTAGGAAGAAAAGCCTATAATATCTATTAATTAAGTACCAAAAGACGCCAATAAGGAGGAGTGAGATAAGGTCCTTAAGAGGTTCTAAGTCATTGCGGACACTAATGATTTAATTTGCTTAACTAATAAGGTGCTCTATAACAAGTATAATAAGGAGTTTAAATAGTATAATAAGGACAACGGTAAAGCCTATTTAGTTATCCTTAGTACAATTAATAAAGAAATTATTACTACCCTAGAGCACAAGCAGACGGTAAAGGACTATATTAAACACCTTAAGCAATTGTTTAAGGCCTATGGCTTAATTTATAAGGCTAATATATAGGAGACTTTTATTAAGCTCCGCTTTTAATTAGACTAAGTAATTACTACTTTCTTAAGCCGTTACTAAGAAGCGGTTTAAGGAGTTAAGTAGGTAAAGCTTACCCTAGATAACAAGATCATTAATTACCAATTTATTAACGCCGTTAACAAACACTTCCCTATATAGGCTTAGATCTAACATAATAAGATCCGCGACGGATATATAATTTTACTACTTTAATTAATTGCTGACCTTATTAACAAGGCTTAGTAGAAGGACTTGGCTAAGAGCTTCGCCTTATTTAATTAGACACCAGGTAACTCACACTAAGGACGCGGTAATGGCCGTAGTTGCGGTAATAGTTAAGGCAGAGGTGGAGCTGGCTATGATGCCTTGTTAGGCAATTAAGGCTCTACTAAGGATGCTTTAAATAAATACGGATGGTGTAAATAAGGTTATCTAGGTGGTAAGGAAGGCTGCTAAATAAAGCACGCCTACCTAAGATCTAAATGGTGGAGACCTAGAGAGAAACGGCCTTTGTGCTTAAGTAACAGAGCAGCCTTAAATACTAATAAGGCCTCCAAGGGGACACCCAATTGCCCCTCTTAAGCTACTAATTTGGTAACCAGATTAATCTTTGCTACGTAAGTTATTGGGCCAGTAGCTATAGCTTTAGGAATAAATATTAAGGACTCCTGGATAGCTAACAGTTGCTTAAATATTTACATAAGCAACAATATTAGGAAGTTTATATAGTATAAGAAAATTAAGCCTCTCTAAATCTAGACAGGAGGAGGCTTAATAAAGGCTATTAGCGTAGGATTAGTTAAGCTTACAGTTGCCTAGACCAATTATTTAGCCTATACCATTATATTTACTAATATATATTATTGTCCTAACTTCTTTATAAACGGTATCTTGCTTAGTATTCTGTAAAGTAAGGGCGCCTTCTTTAACGGTCTCTATAATATAATTAACTTTATTAAAGATTAGGTAGAAATAGCCTATATCCTAATTATTAACGGACTTAATATGTTTATACTAGTAGATAACCCTATAGAGGTTCCTTTTATAATAGCTCTAGCTACTACATAATTGCGTCTTTATAAGAAAGGCGTGCTTACTAAAGCTACTATAGAGACCTAGTATAAGAGACTATAACACCTTCCTTCTACCTAGATACGTCTTCTCGCTAGAAGTATAAAGGGGATTATAGTTACTAAGGATAAGCCATTTTACTGCGAGGACTATTACCTTAGAAAGGCTAAGAAGTAAATATTAAGACGCCCTTAATAATGCAGCAATCGCATATTTAAAAAGGTGCATATTAATATAGTTAGGCCATTAAAACACAAAGGCCTCCATAGTAAGGAGTACTGGGTACTATTTACTAATAACTAAACACGCTTTAGATAGATCTACTATATATTAAATAGAGGCTCCGCGGCCTCTACCTTAAAGCAGTTTGTCCATATAATTAAGACTTAAACAGGGATAATGATTGGCTGCTTCTAATTAGATGGAGCTACTAAGTGGTTTAGTAAGGACTTAACCAATTTCTTTAAGAATAAGGGTATACTTACTAAGGCCTCTACCCTATATACCGCATACTAGAATGGAATTGCGGAGAAGGCTAACTACCTAGTTAAAGAAAGGGTTAAGGTGATATTAACTAAGACTTAATTGCCACCAAAGCTCTGGCCTAAAGTTGCCAAGGCAGCTATATACAGACTTAATATATTGCCTATATTAGTTAATAAGCACTAAGCTCTACCTACTTAAGTAATAGCTCTTGCCCTAGGTAACACTAATTCTATAATTATATACGCTAACTAGAAGATTTATGGCTATCCTGCCTATGTCCTCATTAATAAAAAAGACCCTTAGCGGTAATAAGGTAATAAGTTCGTTATAAGAGCTTAGAAAGGACAATTAGTTGGTTATAAAGGCTTATATATATACCGCGTCTATCTACCTTATAAGAACAAGGTTGTTTAATCAAGCAGTGTTACCTTTAATAAATTAGGAACCTTTCTTACTACACTAATTAGTGAAGAAGAAGGTGGCGACAATAATATCTACTAGGTACCACTCAAGGAGCTCCCTACTATAGACACTACACTAGAGGTCTCTCGGTTACTGCAGAAAGGAGGCAAAGCTTCTTGGTTACTATAGGAGGCAGATAAGGTCTCTTAGGCCTCGCAGTTAGGGGGTAACTCTTAGTCGGGGGGTGCCTCTGGCGATTACGATATTGTACCGCAGCTTAATCAACCTCCCCTTACTAAAGACAAATAGGCAGGCCTTAACTAGCAAGAGCTATCTAATCTAGGAGGACACCTCCGTCAGGAAGCGACTCCCCTAAGGGACACCTACTAGGAAGGTCTGGAGCAGATTCTAGATAAGTACTCAGATAAGGAGGCTAAACCTATAACGAATACTTATACACGGTTAAAGCCACGGCTTAACTATAGTATACTCCATAGAACTAGAAGGAAGGAGCTGGCTATAAAGGCTACCTACCTTACCCTAGCCTTCGCCTACACATTTATAAGCACTCTATTATAGCCTTAATGGACAAGGATAACTAAAGAACTACCTCTAAAGCTACGCAATTAGAAGGAAGCTATAAATTCAGTATTTAAGAAGGAGTGGAAGGCTACAGCGGATAAGAAATAGGAGTCTTAAATATTAAATGCCTTATTTAAGATTGTTAAACTTCCACCTAGAGCCAAGGCTCTACTTATTAAATAGGTCTTTATATATAAATTTAATAAGAACAACGTCCTATTTAGATAGAAAGCAAGACTGGTATTACGCAGTAATAAGCAGCGCCTAGGAATTAACTATGGAGATATATTCGCAGGCGTTGTTTAACTAAGTATATTTAAGCTACTAATAGCCCTGGTTACTGTGACGGTGCTAGAGCGCGTCACCGGCCATATTCAACCAATCAGGATTTTCTATGCCCGGCATGCAAAATCGCTATTGGCCCGCTTACCACTAGCGCCTTGGCGGCCCTCGCGACATGCCTACCTACTACCCCTAAACGATTCTTCTTCTTCTTCTCCTTAGCTTAGTATTCTTGTATAGTAGCAATCTACAAGCTTCGGTTCAGAAGCATTTGTACAAGCCCGTCACATTATACTAAGCTCTCCATACACTGCCTGGGAAGGCCTTAATAATATCCCACCCTAAAAGAAGACCTTTGTCTGCAACAACGCGTTGACGCGTTATACTCAGATATTAAAAAACTCACACTACCACGCCTAAGAAGGCCCTAATAATATCCCACTTTATAGGCCAGACTGTACTTGACCTGTACCCCCGAAAGAACCCTGGAATTAAAACCGAATCATATAATTCCGACGAACTTTAGGAAGCTGATAATGGCACCTAAAGCAAGCTTATCTAAAAGACCTGCCTCTACCCGAGAGGAACACGAGATCTAGTTAGGATCAGAAATTGAAGACAATAACAACGTTATAGGTATACACGAGCAGATTCGTGCCCTTGCTACCAATTAGAAGGTCAATTGTCTTTAAGCCCAAAGTATATAAGAGACTCTAAAGGAGATCCTAAAAAGCCTTACTGCCTTATAAAATAGCCCAGCCTCCCCTTTATAAAGCCTTAGTTAACCTATTCGCTTAACCAAATGCAATATACTAGAGAGTATGGACATAATAATAAAGTAATTAAAGTCCGTTAAGCTCCCTAACCCCCTACTATTATTAGACGGCATAGACCCAACCTTTAAGAACTAGAGAATTTAGGTATAAGGAAAGCTTCGTATTAACTATAACTATTTCCCCTCTAAAGAAGCTAAAATGCTCTACCTCTTTGGTTGAACTATTAGGGACGCCTAGCAACACCTTTAGGCTAAGTTTAAGGACAAGTTACCTGTTTGGTTTATATCTATTAATAAGATAATATAGTATCCAGCTACTATCTATGTTAATCCAAATAAAGTACGGGATGCCTATTATAACTATAATCGCCTAATAATAAAATCAAACTAATTCTTTACTGAGTTTTAGACTTAATTCTTATACCTAGTAGGTAAAGGCTAGGTTCCCCCTAAGAGCTATTGTTTGGACCTATACAAAAAGCTAACGGTTTGACTATAAGAGAAGATTATAGTAGCCTTAGACGACCTACTAACCTACTAAAGACTTGTAGCCTAATGTTTGTTGCTGGATTTAGAACTAAAACGAATTAATGCTCGTTCTGATTGACTAAAGTGGCCCTATAGCGACCGTAACCTATCCGCTACACTAACGGGAGCTAGCGTTGGAAGATAAACCATGACCGCCCTTATACTAAAAGCGGTTATGACTGCCTACTTGCGAACCTCGCCTGACCCGCTACGTACTATACCTTTAACCAATGCTCGTTGTAATACCCTAATTGACCCTACCATGGTCACGTGCTTTAATTACGGAAAGGATAGTTACTTTATCACGTCCTGCCTAGAGCTAAAGGATATGGGTAATATTAAGAAGATGGAGAAAGAATAAATATCTGACAAGTTAAAAAAAGAAGAACCCTAGGGAAAAACTCCCCCCTAGGGTATTCTATTAATCTTAAAGAGATTGATCTAAGTCAGCTAATGGGTGGAAAATACTTTACGGTTCTATGTACAGTATCTTAAAATGGATATGGAGTTAATATTGTAGAAGGGTACGGTGTCCCTCAGATAGGAAGTCACAATGCTGTTAGTCAGTTAGTCTGTCTGTCTGTCTGTCTGTCTGTCGGTCGGTCGGTCATAATCAGTCAAAAGTAATCAGTAAAGCAGTCTGTAAGAAAGGAAAGAAAAGAATATATTCCGGTAGGTTCCTAATATCCAAGAAGGAGGGAAGCCGAAGGCTCAATATATACAGGAAAATGCCAAGACACTAAGCATGGGACATTTTACCCTACCACAATATAACTGCCCTTATTAACACTGGAGCAAATGGCTTTGCCTTTATAAACACTACTTATGTAAATGATGTTGCTAAGTTCTTAAATGTAAATGCTACCTAACTAGAGAAGCCTGTTCAAGTAAAAGGCTATAACGGTTAAGCCGGTATGCCAGTTACCCACGTTTTAAAGCTACATATTGCTATTAATGGACGACGCCAGTTTGGTATCCCCTTCTGCATCCTAGACCTAGGGTTATATAACATAATTCTTAGCCGAAAATGGATGTCCTACTTTAATATTTGGCTAAATGTTTAACAAAGACAGTTTGTCTGGCCGGAGAATAGACTAAAGTTACCCTCCTTTGTTAGGGAAATCTGCACTAACCGCAAGACATTAGCCGCGAAGGCTAATCCTACCTACTAGCAAGATGTTAGGAACCGCGACCTAGCCTTCGCCTAAGAAGATGCCCGCCACGAGGCCGGCAGGAACTCTATACTGACGAGGATACTCCCCTAAAGGACTACAGTTAAGGAGGACTCTACTTATAGAAGTAGAACGGATACTAACGTAAACAACTTCCAAATTACAGAGATCCGGCTAATAGGGAAGAGGACGTACTAATAGGATATAAAGGACAACCTTTAAAAGATGCAATGAGAGCTAAGAGGAGTGAGGATAACACCAATACCCTAGAAGCCCCTAAGGCCACGGATAACCCTACTATTATATAACACCCCTATAGTAGACATCGCGGTAATTAGTACCATAGGTTTCCACTTTAATATATATTAGAAGGACAACGAAGTCTTTACTACTAGTTTATATAAAATTAACCGGATCATTGCTAAAAGGGAAGAAGTGCTAGTAGAGGAAACTAATAAGGAACTAGTTAAACACCTCCTCCCTAATTACCTTTTAAACCATAGAGACGCGTTCTTAAAAGTAGCTTTAGATATACTACCCCCCCACTAAACCTATAATTATAAGATTTAGTTGGAGACCAATAACTCCCTAGGCTATAGCCCCCTTTACTAGCAAACTACGGAGGAATTAAAGGCAATAAAGCAGTACCTAATTAACAACCTCTATAAAGGGTTTATTAAGCCAAGCCAGGCTCCCTTTGCTTCTTCTATTTTATTTATAAAGAAACCTAATAAAAGCCTTTATTTCTATATTAACTATTAGAAGCTAAACACTATTACTTAAAAGGATCGGTACCCTCTTCCTTTAATTAATAAAACCCTTGCACGTCTAAGCTAGGCTAAAATCTTTACTAAGCTTAATGTCTGCTAAGCTTTTTACTAAATTAGAATAGACCCTATATTAGAAAACCTAATAACATTCCACATCCGTTACAGGTCTTATAAATATAAAGTCCTTCCTTTTAGACTGACAAATGGGCCAGCCACTTATTAATAGTATATAAATAATATTCTTTTTAACTACCTTAACAAATTCTATATGGTATACCTAGACGACATTTTTATATACTTAGACAACAAACTTAAGCACCAAGTTTACGTTAAGAAGGTCCTAGAGAGACTACGGAATATAGGCCTATAAGTTAATATTAAAAAATATAAATTCGGAGTAAAACGCATAAAGTACCTTAGGTTTATTATTAGTATAGAAGGAATTAAAGTTAACCTAGAGAAGGTTAAGGTAATCCGCAACTAGAAACCCCCTTATACTATAAAAGGAATCTAGTCCTTCCTTAGCTTTTGTAATTTCTACCATTAGTTTATCCGTAACTACGGAGTTATAGCTAAGCCTCTTATACAACTAACTAAGAACAACACATCTTTTATCTTTAACAATAACTGTATAAAAGCCTTTAAGGAGTTAAACGACCGACTTATTTCCTCCTTAATCCTTCATTACTACAACCCAGACTTTAAATTAATGCTGGAAACGGACGCCTCTAATAGGGTAGTAGTGGGAGTCCTTTTATAGCTACACCTAGACGGCAAATGGTACCCTATTACATTCTTCTTAAAAACAATGGCCCTAGCTAAGTATAACTACGAAGTGCATGATAAGGAAATATTGGTTATTGTACAATTATTATCCCAGTGGCGCGCAGAGCTTAAAAGTATAGACTCTTAGATTAAGGTTTATACTAATTATAAAGCCCTTAAGTATTTTATAATAACAAAATAACTTACCAGTTAATAGGCCTGGTGGGCTAAAATACTCTCCTAATTCTTCTTTATAATTATATACCACCCTAGTAGGTAAAATGCTAAGGCTGACGCCCTAACCCAGAGAGAACAGGACGTGGGGCCATAAGATAAGCTAAAGGCTCAGCACCAAACACGCGCCCTCCTCCGTACTAAATAACTCGACCCGCGTATCCTTAAGGAACTAAGCTCCAAATAGAATAAAGTAGTACCTATAGAAGGAGAGACCCTAGATAAACTAATAGGACTAATTAATTGCATCCTAACCGCGAACCGCACAGCCGAATCCCTAAAAGCCCTCCGCGATTAAGCTATGGGGGGTAACCCTGGTTTAGAAATAGAAGACGGACTGCTCCTATACTAAGAACGGCTTATAGTTCCAGACATTAATAACCTACAAACAGAGCTAATCCGTGAAGCCCACTGTTAAGTCTCTACGGCGCACCCTAGTTAAGACAAGACCTATTAACTACTATCGCCTTGTTACTATTAGCGAGGACTCCTATCCAATATAGAACGATTTATTAGAAATTATTATGCTTGTAAACGCACAAATACCCCCAGGGACCAAACTCCTAGATGGCTGCAACTACTGCCAGTCCCCGAACGCCCTTAGCAATATATTATAATGGACTTTAAATTATTCCTAAAGGACAAATACGGCTACGATATGGCCTTTATAGTAGTTGACCGACTAAGTAAGCAAGCTGTTTCCCTCCCTTGCTTTAAGACTATGACCGCAAAGGACATAGCCTATATATACGTGGACAATATCTACCGGATCTATGGCGCTCCTAAGTTAATTGTCTCTAACTATAGACCTTAGTTTATATCGGACTTCTAAAATAAATTCTGCCGTATTCTTAGGATTAAAATTAAGCTCTCTACTATATTCTACCCTTAGACTAACGGCTAAACTAAGATTATAAACTAGTACCTTGACCAGCGACTTCGCCCTTTTATTAACTACTACTAGGACAACTTGTCGGAACTACTACCTATAATAGACTACGCACAGCTCACGCTCCCTTATAATAGTATAGGAATATTGCCATTTAAGTTACTCTATAGATACAGGCCACAAACATTCTTTAATTGGGATAGACCTATAGGACATATAACGGCCCGCAAACGCCTTAGCTATAAAGAGGCCCAGATATTCGCCAAGAGAATGCATAGGGCCTAGGAGACTGCCCAAGCAATTATAAAAAGGGCATAAGAGAAGAAAGAGTCCGACGTAAACTAATATTGCCGTAAGGTAGACTTCCATGTAGGAGATAAGGTATAGGTGTTAACAAAGAACTAAAAAACCTAGAGGCCGAGCTATAAGCTAGACTACTAAATAGCTAGCCCCTATAAAATCCCTAAGAAGGTAGGGCACTTTTTTAAGGTTAAGCTACTAGAGTTAATAAAGATCCACCCTATCTTCTCTCCAGACTGACTGCGGAAGGCCGCGGACGACCCATTACCTGGACAGTACAACGACCCCCTACCGCCAATTCAGATTGCAGAGGACGAAGAATGGGAAGTTAAAGAGATCTTAGTAGTGAAGAAGGACCGTAGTACCTTAAAATACCGTGTGAGCTGGGTAGGTTATAACGAAGATCTAGAATAGTACCCTATATCCAATTTTAAGTACTCTCCCTATAAGCTACAAGATTTCCACCTAGCCTACCTAGACCTCCCTGGACCACCACGCAAGTTAGATAGCTAGGTTAAATACTGGGAAGAGGGGTTAGATAACTATAATAATTTAGATAACAATAAAGAACTTAGACAAAGCCTAAGGGCAGGCTTTTTTGGGAGGGGGGGTAATGTGATGGTGCTAGAGCGCGTCACTGGCCATATTTAACCAATCAGGATTTTCCATGCCCGGTATGCAAAATCGCTATTGGCCCGCTTACCACTAGCGCCTTGGTGGCCCTCGCGATATGCCTACCTACTGCCCCTAAACGATTCTTCTTCTTCTTCTCCTTAGCTTAGTATTCTTGTATAGTAGCAATCTACAAGCTTCGGTTTAGAAGCATTTATACGAGCCTGTTATAGTTACCGCATATAATCTAAAATACGAGTACTTAGACGTAATCACGGCCTTCCTTAATAGGAAGCTTAACTATAAGAATATCTATATTTAGCTACTAGAAGGATATTATCAGTATTTAAAAGACGGCGTTGCCCTTATAGGCCTACTACTTAAGGCTCTTTATAGTCTTAAGTAGGCGCCACACCTTTAGTATAAGGAGCTTAAGGGCTTCCTTACCACCCTTAAATATATGCTAATTCCAGCTAACCTATGCATCTTTATTAGCTAGCAAAGCGGCTAAATTATTATTATCCATATTAATAATCTTATCTTAATTAGATAAGATGTACAAACAATTAAACTACTTAAAAAAGCACTTAGGAATAAGTATAAAGTGAGAGACTTAGGCCCAATTGTATACTACCTATACATTTAAATTATTAGGAACCGTTAGGCGCGATTAATTTAACTAGTATAGGACGCCTATATTAGGAAGATCCTGTATATATTCTATATAGAAGATTGCACACCAGCCTCTATACCAATTTACCCCTCTATTAGCGACTTAGTCAATCGAGGCATAAGCATAGCAAGAGGGACGCGCAAGCCTATATAATTAGTAGTCTATAAACAAGGATCCAAAGCTAGAGAAAGGAAGGAGAAGAATAGCAGCGCTGCTTGATATTTTATGCGGTCCTTAAGTCACGTGACTCGCGTCTACTATAATCCATATCTGCTAAGATCCACCGTTTTCCACTAGCGCCGTAATATTACCCCCCCCTCCGAAAAAGCCTGCCCTTAGGCTTTGTATATCTATATTATATCTATGGGGTATTCTTGTCTTTATTATAACGGAACCTTGTAGCAGGAACTACAGTGGGTCCTATTATTAGGCTAGGTATGTAGGTAAGAACAAATTAACAACGTAATAATAACTGGTGGAGTAGTTGCCTAACAGATTAACTCTAATTGTATTCTAAGATTCACTATAAGGAGAGAACTATCTATAGTAGGGACTGAGGTCCTTTAAATACACAACCATACTCCTAAGAAATCCTCTCTTATACGTGAGGTACGTGTTATACGTATTATACGCGGGCGTACACTACGTACACTTTGTATACTGCGTATAACATTATATGACTTACTTACTATTCCTTATTATATAGTTCCACCAGATCCATCCTAGACTATACCTATATTAACCAACTAGCTTCCTACGACTCTTCCCTAAGTAGTTGTAACATTATACTTAAAGCGTCCGTAATACTATCTCCCTTCTCTTTATCTTTGTTTTTAAAGATTCCTAACATCTCTAAGTTGTCCACTAGAGGTGTAATGTCTGTTTAATTAGTCTGGTTAATATCCTTACTTATTATACCTAAAGCTTCTTCTTCTTTACAAGCGCAATGTTATACTTACACTATGGCTGCCATACTATTGCTTAGTGAGATAATGTTGTCTCTATATTCTCGTTATATGAAAGCGGGGTTAGTATATATTGCGATAGCGAGTCCTTTATCTTAACAACCCTTATCTTGCTTAGAGTGCACTAAAGCAAACATTTAATTGTCCTGTAATGTTCGCTCTGTTTCTAACGCTAAATATACGCGTCCTATAACTCTTAACAGTCTTTAAGTTCCCTAAGTAACTTGTTATAGGGTCTTATATTTAATCTACCACTATAAAGCTTAAGTCTGAGTTGGCCGCCGCGTGCGCCAAACTCTACCATTCTGCTAAAGAGACCGCTTAGGCCCTTAAGGCTTAACGTCGCTCCTTTAAGTCTTAGTAGGTTATGTTTACTCGGTTAACCCGTCTTAAGAAGGTTTATAAGAAGGTTTATTCTAAGGAGTGGAAACTTATTTAATAGGGTCTTAATAAGCTAGGTAATAAAAGGACTAGCTCTTCTCCTATAAGGGAAACAACTCTAAGTAGTTTAGTAATTACTCCTTTTAGGTCCCCCTTAGGTGACTTATTCTTTGGCGATCTTTTTTTAACGCTCCCTAACCTGCTCTCTTCTAATACTCTTTTACCTTTCCTATAGCGTTCTCTAGGTTGCTTAGTGGCTTTTAGGTAGTCTTACTATAGCCTATCTACTTTACTTTATACTATGTTTTGTTATCTATGTCCTTATAACTAATAATCTTTAAAACTTGCTATTTGTCTTTTTCTTATCCTCTATATGTATCTGCCTTATAGACTGGTGGCTTAATATTCCCATATGCTGGCTCTAGCATTGCGATATGTTATATAGGGTAGATCTTTATTTTGGCTGGTAGGTTTAACTTATATGTAACTAATAAAATTCTTTATATAATTTTAAAAGGTCTTAGTCTAACATAGTCCAACTTCTTGCTTAGTCGTTGACTCTTGAAATTTTTGTATAGTAGCTACACTTTATCTCCCTTCTTAAGATCTGGTCCCTTAGATCTCTTAGTATTATAGTACCTTTTTATTTGTTCTTGTACTAGTTTAACTGTTTCTATAAGGTCTATATAAAGATTTATTAACGTCTCCATTCTTTGCTTAGCTGTGCTACTCGTCTTTTTTACTTAATGTGGCGATAATGATGTTCTTAGTTCGTACCCGTAATTCGCCTTAAATAGTAATATCCCCATTCCTTCTTATAGTGTTGCGTTGTATATAAACTATATAACTAGTAATAACAATACCTAATTATTCTATGCGTAATTAATATAATGCCTTAGATACTATTCTAGTGTCTAGTTTAGTCTTTCTGTTTATCCGTCCGTCTGCGGATAATATGCTGTAGATATTGCTACGCGAACTCCTTATTCTGCCAGAAACACTTCCTAAAATACTACTATAAATCTTGGATTTCTATCTAATATAATCTTGTTTGGTGCTCTATATCTTGCGAATACTTCCTTTATATAAATTCTAGTGACATCTTCTATTAATATCTCTTTAGTGTATACTATAAAGTATCCCTACTTTGTTAGCTTATCTACTATTACTAAAATCGCGTTATAATCTTATCCTGTAATAGGATCTCTTAACTTTAGTAACTTAATAATAAAGTCCTATAATATAACCTCCTATGGTCTTCCTGGTACTTTGATAGGTTATAGCCCTCTATACGGCTTATGCCTTGTTGGTTTGTTCCTTTAGCAATCTAGATATTCCTTTATAACTTATCTTACTAGTCCCTAGATTTTTTAAATAATGTACTCCTTTTAAAGTCTTAACACTAAGCCTGTAGCTCTATTATATCCTTATATTATTCCCTTATAGAATTCCTTAACAAATTCTTCTGCAATAGACTTAGGTATATATATTACTTCTCTGTTTTTGTATTGCTCTAAGTCTGGATCCTCTACCTATGCTTCTTAGATCTTCTATATCTAATTACTCTCTAGTAATTCATGGATCTAACTTTCTTTAGTTGCTGCAATCTTCAGATAATTATACCTAATTAATCCATTTTAATCCTTTTGTAACAAAGCTCCTAATAGCTTTTTATTACTTTATAGTTTAGCCTTTCTGCTTAGAGCGTCTGCTTGTACATTGTCTATACCCTTAGTATACTGAATTTTGAAATAGTACTCTATAAGCATTTCCGCCTATCTAACCTGTCTTTGGTTAAGTTCCTTTATTATTAGAAATCCTGTAAGGTTCTTATAGTCTATCTTAACTATAAATGGTTTCTCTATGCCTTATAAGAATGCTCTCTATTCCTTAAGTGCTATAACTATACCTAATAACTCCTTATTGTAGATGTCATAGTTTAACTCTAGTAGTGTTATTTTCCGACTATAGTATGCTACTGGATGCTATGCGTCCTAATGCTTCTATAGCAAGTATACTCTTAGTGTAAAGTCTAATACATCTATCTTAATAACCGTTTTTAACTTTGGTTAATAGATCTTGAGGATTGGTTCTTAGGTAAATAACTCTTTAAGTTCCTAGAACAGCTCTTTCTGTTTACTACCCTAAACCTATAGTTCCTCTTTCTTTGTTAGTCTTGTAAATGGCTTAATGCTTTTTAACTATTATGCTATAAACCTCCTATAGTAGTTATAAAACCCTAGAAACAACCTTAACTATATAATATTCTCTAGTTCTTGCCAACTTACTATAGCTTTAACTTTCTTTAGGTCTATACTGATCTTTCCTAGTTTGATAATAAATTCTATAAAATTAGTTTTTCTTATAAAGAACTTGTATTTCTTAATTACTACTAGCATCTGTTCTTTCTATAGTCTCTTTAAAACCCACTTAATGTGTTCTCTATATTCTTCCTCATTCTTTAAGTAGATAATAATGTTGTTAAAGTATACTATAATAAACTTATCTAAGTGTTCTTTTAATATACTATTAATTTGCTTTTGGAACGTTGCTAATATGTTTATAAGCCCGAATTGTATAACTAACAGTTTATATAGTCCTTTCTTTGATCTAAAGGCTGCCTTCTATTTGTCGCCTTTCTTAATCCTAATTTAATGGTACGCCTATCTTAGATCTATCTTTATAAAGATCTTTATATTGCCTATTTTGTCTTAGATCTCGCTAATTAAGGGTAAAGAATACCTATTTTTTCTAGTAATGCTGTTTAACTGTCTGTAGTCTATATACATTCTAAGTTTTCTGTTTTTCTTTAGGATAAATAATACTGGATATTTTACTGACGATTGTAATGGTCTAATATATCCCTTGCGTAAGTTCTCCTAGATAAACTCTTTAAGCGCTACTAACTTTGTTTCAGTAAGCTTATAGATGAGAAAGAACTTTAGACTTATTCCTTTTTTTAATTCTATCTTATAGTCCTATGCTGCATGCTCTAATAGCTTTTTACTTTCTAGTGACCACAACTTTTTACTATACTTGTGGTATCTCTTTGGTATATAACTTAAGCCTTGCTCAGTCTCTTTATATGTCGCTCCAACTTGGTACTATACCAACTTGGTTTACTGTTGCACTTTGCGCTATTAAGTATCCTTAATATTGACCTGACCTATAACCTAATTGATCTTTAGATTATACTCCTATAATTAAGGCATTTCTAGTATTGCCTTATCCTGTCCTAATGGTAGGATATCAAAAGACATTCTAACTAGTCTTCCTTTAATAGTTAACTAAATAGGTCCTGTTTTGAGATTAATAATGCCTCCTCTATAGGCTATCTAGTCTTCTAAAATTATTATAAGTAGATATAGGTGTTCCTTCTATCTATATAGTAACCCTATCCTTTCTACTACTTTTGGTAATATGTGGTTCCTAGTTGCTCTACTATCTACCAATACTTTAAACTACTGATCTTGCTATTTAGCTTATAAATTTAGGTGTCGCCTTTAAATTCCTTTAAGGGTCTAAGGCTCTAATATTAGTTCCCTCTGATCCTATACGCCTCCCCTTTTCCCAACTATTGGCTGCTAGATCCTACCTGTACTTAGTCCAACTTAGGCCAATACTTAGTTCGTTTCTTTTCCTCTATATACTATAGATAAGTGTTCTCTAGGCACTCCCACCACTATTATCCGTCTAGGTATTCTTCTATAAGGAATCTTCCTGGTTAAAGTATTAAGTCCCCTTGACCTTATACTTCTACTAGGTGCCATCTATATATATACTTAGTGTTCTTAAACTGCTTTTCCTCTAGTGCCTAATATATCCTTACTAGGTACTTCTAGTTCTTGTCTTTAGGTGCTCTATATATGTTGCATATATTATCTATATAAGCTATCCACAATAGTGTATAATACGCTACATGTTTTAGGTTAACTCTTAGTTTATCTTTATCCTTAAGTTTAAACCTATACCTAGTTAACCTAACCACTGGTATCTCTACTGTGGGTACTAAGATTTATTGCTTACTTCTCTAGTCCCTAGATCCTTCTTTTAGGTTCCTTAACATTATAATTAATACTCCTTTAATATGACTTATGTGTTTCTCTATAATAGGTTAGTCTTGGACAACTTTTTTATCTAGCTATATATAAAAGTCTTCCTATTTGTTATTATGTCGTTGCCTATACCACTTTCCGTACAACTGGTTTAGTGTGTATGGTCTGTCTGTTAGAAAGTACCTTATTATCGCTGCATTATAACATCCTTTAGTATGTCTTTCTTTGAACCTAGTTAGGATATCTAGATCCTTTTCTTATTTTAGTTTATCTAACCATTTTACCCTAGGTATCCCTGCACTTGGCCTATTAGTAACTCTTTATATAGGTGCTCTGTCCCTTATATGACCTGGCATAGCTAACCTCTTGTTTAGCTTTTGCTCTTGCTATATAATGATTCTTGTCCTAAACTTATCTATAGTTTCTTATTTTCTGCGTCTTGCAGCTAGATCTTTGTAGTCGTCTTGCTTTTTAATCCTGGTATTAACTATTTAATCTTTAGGCTAAATACTGCGTTTACCTAGGATTGCTAATATTCTTATTCGTTCCCCAAACTCGTAGTTCTTAAACTTACGTCCTATACTTATTCGTTTGTTACTAAACTGAGTCGCTACTCTTTCCCATTAGTTTTCGTCCGTTGTGGGTCCTTAGGTGTGTCTTATCTTATCTTAAAAATCTTAAGCTTCTTGCATCTCCTCTTAAGAATCTTAAGCCTATAGCCTTTTGCCTTTATTAAGTAATAAGCTAGCACTAGCAGTTATCTACTTACTTAGTTTCTTTTAAACGTTACTCCTATTGTCTTGTAAAGCAATAGAAATTGTATCTAATAGTATTATAATACCTATTACTAAACCTTGTTCTGTGATAGTCTTAGTCTCTACTTCTGTTTTGACTTCTTTAAGGTCTGTATACTTCTAGTAAGCTACCTTTGTTGCCTTATTATTAGTAAATGCTTTGCCTGTGTTAAATTTATTATCTTTAATATCCAATCTATGAGCTGGTTCGTTGGTTCCTCTAAACTTAGATAATAATAGCTCCTATAGCTAATAGCTTGCGCTATACTTAGCGTCCTTATAAATTCGGTATATGTTATTATAACAATACGCAAAACTGTTAATTAAACATTCTTTTATTCCTTGTAGTACACCATCGTCCCTTTATACGTATGTGCCATCTGCTAGCTTAGTTCCCTTTACCGCGTAGTTACTCTAACCACCTCTATAGTCTCTGGTAAAATAACCTTATTTTCCGTAATTTATGCAAGCCCTATCTTTAAACTATTTTTCTTGCTATGGAGTCCGCCTAAACGTCTTCTACTGCTAAGATTCCTAGTTTGGCCTCTACTCCTAGGTTCTTTAATTACTTAATTCTTAACCTCTGGGTTTCTATAGTTTCTTTTCCTATCTTTGGGTTTCTTTAGTACCGCTTAGGTCTATTAGCTCTGCGCTATTCCATAGTTTTTAACTCTATATCTGTTGTTGTGTACTCTACGCCTTATATAACTGTGGAACTCTGTCTTGCCCTTTCTTAGCTTGTTCCCTTTAATAGATTCTATTATTAATCTTTATTAACTGGTCTATTAACTCTCTTAGAGTATCCGCATCTTCTATTAGGATAATTATGTCCTGGACTTTAGCCTTAAGTCCCTATTTATACTATGCTATAAGCGCCCTGTTGTTCCACTTAACCTATATAGCTAGTGTTTAAAACTGCGTTGTATACTTAATTGCTAAAGTACGTTATACTAAGTTCTAAAGCTTTCGTTCCGCTGTGGTTATGGCCTCTAGATCTCCAAATATTTGCGTTAGTTATTCTGTAAACCTATTCCAACTAGTAAATATATACCGCACGTCCTGGTTAGTAGTTGTTATGCCATTAGCCTATATTTCCGTGAGATATAGTTTAAACCACTTAAGTGCCCTCCCTATTAGGAATAATCCTATATAGGCTACTTAATCTAACGATATTGCTAACTTCGCTCCTTCCTGTATAACCTTAAAGTACATCTGCGTAAGAAATCCCTTGAGCTTTAACTTCTCTCCTAAGAACCGTTTAATTAAAGGTAGCTTAATTTTCGCTGTTTTAATTCCATTAATGCGTTCTTTAAGTGTCCTATTATTATCTTATAAGTAATTAACCATTTCCTATAACTGACCTCGCGTAACCACTTGAGAATCCCTATTATCCATACTGGTATCACCTAGCCCTGAGGTTGTGGCTGCCGTTGATATTATTGCAACTGGTGCTTTGGGTGGCATATTGTTCGATCTTATTCAATACTATAACCTTAGTAGTGAATGTGTAACGGAACCTTGTAGTAGGAACTATAGTGGGTCCTATTATTAGGCTAGGTATGTAGGTAAGAATAAATTAACAACGTAATAATAACTAGTGGAGTAGTTACCTAATAGATTAACTCTAATTATATTCTAAGATTTACTATAAGGAGAGAACTATCTACGGTAGGGACTGAGGTCCTTTAAATACATAACCGTACTCCTAAGAAATCCTCTCTTGTACGTAAGGTACGTGTTATACGTGTTATACGCGGGCGTATACTGCGTACACTTTATACACTGCGTATAACATTATGTGACTCGCTTACTATTCCTCATTATATGGTTCCACTGGATCTATCCTGGACCGTGCCTGTATTAACTAACTAGCTTCCTGCGACTCTTCCCCAAGTAGTTATAACATTGTACTTAAAGCGTCCGTAACATTTATGCTTAATAGGCAGCCTATTGTCTTTGCTATACTAGCATTCCATCTACTTGTTAAGGTACTTTGGGGGTCTGGGTTTATTAGGGTATTAGTTATAGAATTCTTTAAGTCTTTAGGGGTAGCCTATAAAGTTCTAAGTAGGGTACTAGGTTAGGTTTAAATTATAGCCTTTCTATTAGATATAGTATTGTAGCGTTCCTTATACTAGTTTATAGGCTAGTATTTTATTAACTTTCTATTTGTCGTCGCTATTAACTTAAATTAGTAGGGGAGGCTCATTCTTTTATCCAGGTAGTGGGTTATTTATAGCCTTCCGTAGCTTATCCGGCGAAAAAATAGGATAGACTTTAATTAAGTCTGGGAGCTTAACCTTATATAAGTTGCCTTCTTTATTAAGGATCTTATACAGTCCTGCTATTTTATAGTCTAGCTTATAGCTAGGCTATTCTATTTTCTAGTTCTTTGTTGTAACCTAGACCCTATTATCTATAGTAAAGTTAGGCTTACGCCTGTGCTTGTTTGCCTACTATTCTATTAATCTCTGGGCCTTTTCTAGATTTATATAGGCTACTATCCAAGCTTTTTTTAAGCGTTTGGCATATTGCTGGGCTTCCTTATAAGATAGTTTTTTGTGTATAGTCTATAGCCCCTCTGGTCTTTCCTAGTTAAAGCTTATATAGGGTAAGTATCCTATTTCTAGCTAAATAGGTGCAAATCCTATAGAGTTATAGGGTAGGGTTACCTGGGCGTAGTCTATTAGGGGTAGTAGTTTGCCCTAGTTGTTCTAGAAGTAGTTAATAAAGGGCCGGAGCCTTTGGTCTAAGTATTAATTTATAATCTCTATCTAATCATCTATCTAGGGGTAGTATACTGTGGAAAGCTTTAGCTTAATGCTAAGAATCTAAGTAAACTTATTTTAAAAGGCCAATATAAACTGCGGCCTATAATTGGATATAATAGTATCTAGTAATCCGTAAATTTGGTAGATATAATAGATGTATAGTTAGGCTACCTCCTTGGCATTAATATCCTTATAACAGGGAATTAAAAACGGGCGCTTACTAAAGTGGTTAACTAGGATTATTACTATATTATATCCGTTATGGTCTATAGGCAGCTTATAAAAGTCTATAAAGATATACTGCTAGGGGTGTTCTAATATTGGGAGTGGCTTTAATAGTTCTAGGGTTTTATTCTATGGAATTATAGACCTATAGTAGTTATTATAGTTCTGTATATAGCGGTTAATATCTATAACTATTTTAGGCTAGTAGTAACGGTTACTAATAATCTTATAGGTCTTATTCTTTCTAGGGTAGGCCGTAGAGACCTAGGTATATGCTTTGGTGATAAGCCAAGTCTATAAATTCTGTTCCTTTGCCACCACTAGCCGTTCCCAGTGCTTAAGCAGTCCGTTTTTGAGGGACTATAGGCTAGTAGCATTCTTTACCTTTTTGTGGTACTCCTGTAGAGAAGGGGCTGTACGGTTTACCTGCAGCAGTTTATTAATAAGGTTAAGTTTTGTAGAGTTAATGGGACATATCTTAGCATCTAAAGGGTCTGTATTTAGCTCTGCCTATATCTAGGGGTTAAGGTGCTCTGGTTGTAGTAGTGTTTAGGTCTATAATAAGATCTTTATAGCTGCCTAGTTACCTAGGTCCTGTTTACGCCTTATAAGAGTATCTATATGGTTTATAGCGCCTGGTTTATATATAATTAAGAAGTTAAACTAAGATAGGATATCCACCTAGCATGCCTACTGGGCCGTAAGGGCCTTAGTTGTTATAAAGTATTTTAGGGCCTTATAATCCAAAACTACCTTAATAGGCTTAGGGGTCCCCTCTAGCTGTGTATACTATTGCTAAAAGCTAGAGACAATAGCCAGCATTTCTTTATTATGGATGTGGTAGTTTAGCTTGGCATCTATTATAGTCTTTAAATAGTATGCAATAGGGTGCTATTCTCTGTTCGGTTACTTCTGGGAGAAAATGCCGGCTATTACGCCATCTAAGGTATTAGTTTTTAGCATTAAGGGCCATTCTAGGTTAAAGTAGGCAAGTAGGGGAGCTAATACTAGCCGTTTTTAAGCTTATTAAAGGCCTGCATATATATGGCGTTAAAGTAGAATGGCTGGTCTTTCCTAGTAAGGCGGTTAAGAGGCTGGGCGATCCTACTATAGTTCTTAATAAAGCGTTAGTAGAAGTTATAGAAACCTAAAAATAATTGCACCCCTTTTATAGTCCGTGGGGGTATCTACTGGTTAATTGCGGCCGTTTTCTTTAGGTTGGCCTTAATTCTATTTATACTAATAATAAAACCTAGGTACTTTATATGCTTAACACTAAATTCCAATTTCCTGATATTAGCCTGGAGACCAGCCTCGCGGAGCTATTATAGGACTTTATAGATATACTCCTTGTGTTCTAACTTATTCTTAGAGTAGATTATAATGTTATCTAGGTAGGCTGTATAGAAGTTATTAAGGTAGTTAAAGAGTATATTATTTATATATTGCTAGTATGTAGCCGGTCTATTAGTCAGTCTAAAAGGAAGTACTTTATATTTATATATTCCATAACAGGTCTGAAATATAGTAAGATCTTTTAATTTAGGGTCTATTCTAATCCGGTAAAAGGCCTGACGGATATTAAGCTTAGTAAAGATCTTAGCTCTACTTATTTGGATTAAAGTCTTATTAAGCAAGGGCAGTAGGTAGCGGTCCTTGCGGGTTATATTATTTAGTTTATGGTAGTTAATATAGAAACAAAGTCCTCTATTTAGCTTTTTAGTAAAGAGAATAGGCGAGTTAAAAGGGGCTTAACTAGGTTTAATAAAGCCCTTATTTAGGTTATTAATAAGGTACTGCTTTATAGCCTATAATTTGGCAGTAGACTACTGACAAAGGGGGCTATAGCTAAGTGTGTCTTCCTTATCTGGCTTAATTTTAATCTTATAGTTGTATGGTTGGTAAGGTGGGAGTATATTTAATACTGCCTTAGAGAACACGTTCTTAAATTTCTAGTGTTAATAGGGTAGTTTCTGTTCTACTAGCTCCTTATCTATAAGCTTACCTTCCTATTTACTAAGCTTATTTTCCTTTTCCTTAATTATTTAATTAATTTTTATATAAGCTAGTAGTAAAGGTAATGGTATTAGGTTAAACCAAGTTCTGGTAAAATCCTACGGCGCTAATACAGTAGATATTAACTAGTGGGAGGTCTATAGGTTTCTTTATAGACTATTATTAGGCCGTATTTTGCGGCCTAGGGTTTATAATCTTTCTTAGCTTCTATTCTATCTTTTGTAAGTTATCCCTCTAGTCTATACGTTTAGTATAGCGTTTAATGCTCCTTACTATTCTTTGTAGCTATATAGGGCCTAAGTTTCCTATGGGGAGCTCCGCTAGCTTTTTACTAACTTTTTTAATCTCTGGTGTAGGTGGCATAATATAGGTAGTCTGGGGGCGGCGTAGTATATAAATCTGTTGTGGGTTAAGCTGTACGTTCTTTTTAAAAGCCTGGTCCCTACACATAGTATCGGCCTAGTAAACGGTGTCTATCTATAGCTATAAGGGCGCGAAGAGGCTTTGGGAAAGATTTGAAGGAATAATATAAATTCTATCTAAATCTAAGGGTATATAGCTCTTGCTAGGAACAAGACGTTGCGTAAAGAAGAGAAAGAAATAACGAGAGAATCTTGCAATTAAATAGTTTAGGGGTCTTGGTCGATACGTACGCATATACGCACGCGGACGGACTTTGGTAGTATTTAATTAATCTAGTAGAACTTGGCAGAAGTTAATTAAGCTGGCAAAATTCGGCAGAATTTGGTTAAAGCTTTAAGTTTTATCTGTTAAGTGTTTTACCGAGATATTCCTACTATAACTAGGCTAGTCCCGTTATAGTACCCCCCCTTTAGCTAAAGGTCCAAAATAATACAATTTTATTATGTCGTATTTTATATTGGGTGGCGGTATAGAGTTTTACCAGTTCTAATCATTAAACGGACTAATTAGGATTTTCTATCCCTAGGATAGAAAATCGCTATTAGTTTAGTAAAGGCGGTAAGCCAAACTAACATCTTTACAGTAGGTCTTGGCAAGGCAAATCTAACCAATTAGATAACTTTAACCGCTAGTTAAAGTTCCTTAACATCTTGCGCATTATATAACCATGTTATAAGCGTCGTGGTATTTTTTAAGCTCTTTTTAATTTCGAGTTTCCTGCTATTATGTTTCGTATATTTGTGTTAGGTGGCAGTCGTTTGCCTTTATATTATGTCCATCTAGCTAGAGTAGGCCGCGAAGGATGGTCCTTATAGAATTCTTTTACTAGGGAAGGCGCATTAGTCTTAACTTGCTCATAGAGCTCCTAGGTTTATATTTTATATCCTTCCCACTTAATAAGAAGTTTAAATTGTTTAGATTATATTTTCCATAGCATATTATTAATTAAGTTAATAAAGTAAGAACCATTACCGTTGTTAATAATTACGGGAGGTGGCGGCGGCACTTCGCGAGTTATAGGTTCGTCTTTTAAGGGTTATAGCAAGCTTACATAAAACATCAGATATATTTTTATCTTAGTCGGTAGTTTAAGCTTATAAGTATACGGGCTCAATTTCTTCTTAATTTAGTATAGGCCCGTAAACTTCCAATTAAGTTTCTTTAAGGGCCGTTAAGTCTTTAGGTTTTATATATTTAGGTAAACTATATCACCTTCCTTAAAGTCCCATGTAGGGGCTCGTCCTTTGTTTATATGCCATTCCTATACCGTTTAAGCGTACATTAATTCACTTTGTAATAGTTCCGTTAACTACTTTATTTAATTAGCGAAGTTATATGCGTCAATTAACTGAATCCGTTTAATTGTGGGTCCTATTATATTAATTTTAGGTTGTGGTTTAAATCTAAGTCGGGGGTCTTGTCCATAGGTCGTATAGAACGGCGTCATGCCTATTAATACGTTTATTGTATTATTCGCAGTAAACTTAGCCAAAGGCAGCCATTTTTCCCAGTTATCTTGCAGGTAGGAGCAGTATATTTATAGGTATTGTTCCATAATCGCGTTTATAATTTTGGTTTAACTATCTGTCTCTAGATAAAATGCAGTTAAGAGTTATATTTAAATGCTTAATTATTTATATAGAGCTTACCAGAAGTCTAAAACGAACTAGCTTCTATAGTTGGATATTATTAAATTAGGATGTCCGTGTAGCTTAAAGACGTGCTTAATAAAACATTCGGCTACTAATATCGCATTAATTAAGTCTATAGGAATTATATGTCGCATTTTCGTAAGACGGTTAACAACTATTATAATATTCGTAAACCCATTACTGTTAGGCAAGTCGACTACGAAGTTAATCAAGATATCTCGCTATCTTTACATTGGAATTGGCAACGGTTAAAGTACTCCTTGCTTCTTTACGTAAGAGGTCTTCCCACGCACGCATGTTCTGTAGGCTCGAACGTATTTTCGTATATAGTCGTGCATTATAGGCTAGTAATATGCTCGTTAAATAATCTTATAAGTCTTTATATAGCTAGGATGTCCTGCTATAAGGGAATCGTATACGAATTTGAGTATCTTAAATTATAAGGGTTTGGAATTTGGAACTACCATCTTCTATTAATAGTATAGTCGATTGTTACAAATTTTATATTCGGTAAGTGTAATATCTTTATGCTATTATTTTCCTGTTTAAATCGCTTTTATTATATCTGCTATTTATATATCATTCTTATATTTATATTTTATTAGCTTATCAATTTCTATTTCCTATTTATTAATTTCTAATTCATTTCTATTAAGTTCCATATCTAGGAACATAGGACGTAGTTTCTTAAAGTGTTTAGGGGGCAATAAGATCCATAATTAATTTGTAATCTGTTTATCCAAGGCGTTCGCAGGTAAATCTTATAATCGTTATATTAATGCATTAGGCTTCTAATTAAGTTTGCCCGGTTAATACGTAATCTTAAAGTTAAATTATAAGAGGTATTCGGCCTAATAAATTTGGCGCTACATTAACTGCTTCATAGTCATAAAGTACTGCAGGTTTTTATAGTCCGTTAACACACGTATTAGAAATAATAATCCTTTAAGTTCTAAACGCCATTATTTAAAGCATCTAATAATTACAAGTAGTTCCTTATCGTATATCTTATAGTTCAATTTGGCAGGGGCGAGCTTTTAAGAGAGAAAGGCTACTGGATATAGCTCACCGTCCTTATCGTATTATAATAATACTCCCCCTAGGGTATAATCAGACGAGTCTATTTCAACAACATATTTAAGGTCAGGGTTAAAGTGGGCAAGAATTAGAGTAGTTATAAAGCGTTGTTTTAAGTTATTAAAAGCTTGTTTATATCTAGCAGTCTATTTAAATTTCACATTCTTTCTTATTAGGTTTACTAATAGTTAGGCAATTTTCAAGAACTGGTTAATAAATTGGCGGTAGAAATTTACAAATCCTAGGAATCCTTAAATGTCTTATACATTACTAGGGCTTCCCTAGTTTATAATCACAGCGACCTTTTTAGGGTCCATTTTAATTCCGTTACGGGATATAATTAGGCCTAGGTATATAACTTCGGACGCGTAGAACTTATATTTCTTAATATTGCATTATAAACCCACATCTTACAAATGTTTAAGGACCATTTAGACGTGTTTTCAATGCTTAAAAAGCGAAGACAAGTAGATTAGGATATTATTAATATACGCGGTAATAAATATATTAAGGAATTCACGGAGCGTATTATTAATATATTGCTGAAACGTACTAGGACCATTCTTTACACTAAATAGCATTACTAGGTATTTAAAGAGTCCCTATTATATACAAAAGGCTGTATACTTCTTATTTCCTTCTTGGATACGAATTCAATTAAAGGCAGCGACTATATCAAGCTTTATAAAATATCGTGCCTTTGCTAGGTAGTCAAGCGTCTCTTAAATTAAGGGGATTAGATATTAGTTTTAAATCATAATTATGTTTAGGGCTTAGTAATTAATATAGAATCTTAAGCCTCCTCCTGGCTTTTTAACAAATAATATAAGTAAGGTAAATAAAGATTAACTAGGGCGAATAAATCCTTTTTCTAGATACTCATTAAGGTATTATTACATCATAAGCAGTTCTTCTCATAATATACCATATAGCAGACCAAACTTTAGTATTATACTAGGTTTAAGTTCTATCTTAAAATCATGTTTATTCCAATATAGGGGCAGCTAGTCTGCAAATTATTTTTTAAACTTATTAATTAGATCGTGGTACTCCTTAGGTATAAGAGGTTAAGTGTTAATATACTACTTTAGTTCTAGCGCCTTCTTAATATCTTCCATTATTATAGTAAAGATTTCATGGTCTTATTTTCTTGCTAACAAAACAAAAGGTGCGGCTTATATTATACGAATTTCAAGGGGTTTTAATATATCATCTTCGCATTCTTTACTGCAATTAGCAGTTATAGTTTTATTATATTGGTTTAAGGTTCGTGGTAAGGGTAATTTATATTATATTAAATTTAAATAGTCTTGTACATATTTATAGGGCAGGTAATGTTTTAAATAATAACTTCAGTAATAGGTTGTGCGGAATTTTAGTGTTTCTTTAACCCAGCTAATTAAAGGGTTGTGCCGTTTTAGCTATCTATATCCAAGTATTATCTTATATTGCTTTAGGGGTGTTATAAATAGGGAAACGTATTTAAGGTATTCGCC
>Ga0307507_10002580_pt1 | contig 37517 bp, 6 predicted proteins | sample 7_EM_MG_FD_207223 | JGI IMG/M metagenome (GOLD analysis project Ga0307507, IMG submission 207223) | Populus trichocarpa ectomycorrhiza microbial communities from riparian zone in the Pacific Northwest, United States - 7_EM | ecosystem: Host-associated > Plants > Roots > Unclassified | place...
TCTGCGTACGGAGGCTCTACACGAAGCTCTGCATCTGTCAGATAATCTGTATTCTCTCTAAGGCACAGGTCACGTGCACAGGTCACGTGCACTGTAAAATCTCTTCGTAGCTCAAAGCCCTCAGGGGTCCAGACAATCAATCAACCCATTTCATCAATTTGCAGCCACCTTATTTTTTACCCTTCCTTACATCCTCCCTAACTTAGGAGGCACTGGAACGGCAGCTAGCAGAGGACCGTCGCCAGAACCAGACGACCGTCGCCAGAGCCAGACGACAACGACTAGCCAGCGAACACTATAAACGATTCGATCGATCGATCGAATCAAGGTAGTATAGACAGGTAGGCATAAACAGGGAGATGCTGATGGGTAGGTAGATGCAGACAGGTAGGCAGATGCTAACGGGTAGGCAGATATAGACAGGTAGGCAAATGCAAATAGGTAGGCGATATAGACAGGTAGGCAATAGAGATAGGTAGGCGATGTAGGTAGGTAGGTAGATAGGCAGGTACTATAGGTAAGTCAATAGGTAGATAGGTAGAAGAGAACCATCGCTATATTATATTAAATTATCTAAAATATTATTATTTATTGTCGGTACACTCGCATTATCAACGTGCACGAATATCACTTGTAGTGGTACGTATGCGGTGTTGAAGTTGGTAGTTAATTGTTAATGTCTAGAAATAGGGGTTTGCTCCAAGGTTAGATTAGCTAGTCTTGCTTTGTGGTCCTGTAACCACATTATATAACTAACATTCCAACACTAGAGCAACTCTAAGAAGAAGGCTAATCTACACTCTAAAGCCAAGTCTATTTTTAGACTATTTGTAGTATATACGCAATAGCTAAAGATCTAATTAATACGCAATAGTTTCCACGCTCCTCTTATAGGTCTATAATTGTATAACCAGTATTATAGCTTATACCAATACCTCTAAACTAAAGCTTATAGAATACTATATTACAGGGACACTAAGCTAAGGAAAAAAAGGAGAAGGATTGTTAGGGGTAGTAGGTTAATATATTGCAAGGGCCGCCAAGGCGCTAGTAGTAAGCAAGCTAATAGCGATTTTTTATGCCAGGTATGGAAAATCCTAATTAGCTGGTTAAATTCAGGGTCCGCAGAATATGGTAAGTGGCATGCCCTAGCACCATTACAACCTATAAACCACCTTCTATTACTCCTTATGCTCTACCCAACCTACAGCCTATATATTAACTTAGTTTGTGTTAATAAGTTACTATAGGGCAACGCAAGGCTTCCCCTTAGTCATTACGTCCGTAGGGTTAGCTTTACTATTAATCTATTTAACCTCTATAATCTGCCAACATTTATAGGCTTATTATAGGCATATTATATTAATTATTAATTACTTCTCTTATATGGTTTTAAGTTATACAAGACAGTTATATAGTAACTTAGAATTAGTGCAAAGTATAAGTAGGAGGTTAATTTGTAGGACCTTATCTACTATAGACTTAATAGCAACAGTAATATTAAAGCTGTAAGCCATTCTGTAGAGTTTAGAAGCTAAAACGCATCTAATAACCCTTTTACACTTAATTAAGCTCTAATAAATAATATTGGCCTTCTTAGTTATATCAGCTAGTATAATAACATAGCTAATTTATAAAGAGAGGTCCTTATTATTAGTAAAGGAAGTACCCATAAAGACTAAGAGCTATAGGGTCTTGGCCTCCAATTTAATAAACTTAAGACCTCTATATAAGTTCTAAATCTGCTAACTTAGGCACTTATTCAACTCCTTTACGTCTGCCTCCTTAGAATTAATTACCTAGGCAGTAATAAATAAGTTAAATAAAGCCTCTGGCTGACAAACTAAGGTAATATAGGCTCCTCTAGCGCGTTAAGCAATGTACTAGTCCTTTAATATAAGTAGGCCATGTGTAACTTCTCTAAAGCTAGTACTATCTGCCGGCATAGTATTAATCACACTAAGGTTCTTACACTGGCGCTTTTGCGTTAGCGTAATATTCCTATCTTATGCTAATTAAATAAGTCCTCCATTAAACTTAATTAGTATATTAGTGGTTAGTTGCTTTTACTCCTTAGCCACAAATTCAGCCTTATATAGTTTACTTTGTTTAGCCTCTATAAAGGTGTTATCTACGAGGAATAGTATATTATTAGTCTATAGGCCAACAATTCTAAAAGGTTTATTGCTGTAAAGCAAGCAAGGGTTATATATAGACTGGTCCATTTACAGCTAATTAACATAGTGTAAATAGTAGGTCTTAAACTAGTAGTTTCTAGCTTTAGGCACTCTATAAAGTGGCTTTATAACCTTTAGGACAAAGGCCTTATTAATTCCTAATTGTTTATTTAGCTTATGTGGTAGTTGTATATAGAACTTATAGTTTAGGTTCATAGTAGACTGAATATAGGCTTGTAAGATATCTCAGAGGTAGAGTTATATCTATAGTAGCATAGCAGCAATACAGAGAATCAGCCACTAGCTAACTTATTAAATTATTAGTAACTAAGTAAGGACTAGCTCTTTCTCTAAATCATTATAGGCCTATATAACAAGTTATAATTTCTTAAAGGCTTTGTCAGTTCCCTTATTCTTAATCTTATTAACAAACCATAAATTAAAGAGTCTAACCCCCTTTAGTATATTATATAGCTTAATAATCTTAAAGACGCCTTCCTTAAGTAGGCCTATAACCCCCTTTTGCCATAAAGCGCTGAACTAGGTATTACCGTCATTCTGTAAGTAAGTAGTAGTGTTAGCTATATTTGCAGTATTATCATCCTATAAGTAAATAGCGATATTGGCCGTATCTACAATATTACCTATAAGAGCGCCTATGTCTATTATAGCGTCCGTAATAGCTATATCTATGACGGCTATAAGCAATAGGTATTTATAGGGGCGACCTCTACCTTGCTTTAGCGGTAGCTATAGTTCAGCTTTAGGTAACAATTAAGGTTTAGCTGGTAAAGGTACTGGTTCAGCTGGTTTAATAGACTCTTATAGTTTAACTAAGTATTATAGGTCTAGTAGGTAAAATTTTACAACCATAGAGCAGAAGGTTATAGGCCTATTTAGTAGCTTTATAGTACAGGTCTTACTATTAACAGCAAGCAGTATGTATAGCCTGTCCTAATAACCGCTTTGGCTAGTGTTGCCTTCTCTCTAAACTAAGATAGGTGAACTAGGTGGGAGGCTGTAAACAGCGTCAGTTTGTTATCCATTTTACATATTAAGAGCGTCGGCAATCTATTGTTCAGCTTATAGCTTCTAGGTTTCCACTATTGCTTTCTTAATGGCTGCAGCTCGCTATATAACTAAAGGTAATAGCGCGTCCAATTTAACCATTTGGGGGTAGGCTCTAAAGACTAAGAGTGTAGGGACTAGGCCTTCTAGGCTAGCCGTGTTATTAATGGCTTTAAGAGCTATTTATAGGGCCATCTCCTTACCAATTTTAGGGATTTTAGTTGTAATGATTTAGTAGGCTTGTTGTAGTGGACTATGGTAGCGCTCTACCATTCTAATAGAGTTGTGTAATTTAACTGGAACTGACTTTGTAGTTACTCCTATAGTAGTAGTATAGTGCTTAAACTCCTTACTAACAAAGTTCTTTCTAGCGTCTATAGTAATTAAGTCTAGTGGTCCTAAATAGCTGTTAATCTAGCACATTTATAGAATGTCCCAAGTATACTTAGCGCTAATATTTTATAGACTTAAAATTGAGTTACTTTGTTAACTACGTGTAGTAGAGGGGAGCCGCTAATATACATAATGTTAATAATAATATTATAATTAAAATTAATGTTGTCTTGTAAGGTAAAGCAAAATCTACTTAGAGATCTGTTAAACTTCTAGCAGTAGTGGCAGAGTCTAGTTAGCTCTTTAATAGCAGATCTATTAGTATCATGGCCGTAGCCAGTCTTATTAAGAAGCTTTTGCAGTTTATTAACTAACAGGTAACCAAATTAACGGTATAGACGTTATAGCTCTACGTTAGTTAAGTAGTAAGGGTTTATATTAAAAGACTTAACCAAATAAGACTGTAAGGAGGAGCTCCATATAAGAAACAGGTGGCCAAATCGTCTAACTACTGGCACCTTTTTAGTGCGAGTGATGATGACGTCCTTTAGGTTATTGTATTTAATATGGAGTCTATCCATATCTGCTAAGTAAAGTAGGAAAGAAGTATCTGCTTTAATAATATGGAATTATACCTTGCCTATAGGGCTGTTAACGTCTATAGTTCTAATAAATATAGAGGCTCTGATCCTAAATTGGATAGTTACTTAGCCCTTAGTTAATGTATTAAGACTTACAGACTTGTCTACGGCCTATAGGGCTTAGAACTGGCTGTAGCTAGCTATAAACTTGCGCAAAGCACCTGTATTAATTATAATTCCCATAAAGACCATTGAGGTGTATTATAATGCTATGGTTGTGGCCGTATTATAGGTAAATGGGTTAGTCTCTATATAAGGTTCCGTGGTAGGCTCTGTGGTAAGTTCTAAAGCCATAAATAGGTATGTATAAGCCTTATTGGCTAGCTCTACGCTTATAGAGGTTGCTTCCTCTATAGTAAGTGTTCCAAAGGTGGTAATATAGGCAGAACTATTGTTAGGTTCTCTGGCATTGCTCCTAGAGTTATTAGCGTCTTATATATAGGCTTTAAAGTCTAAGTTTTTATCTTTATCTCTTTTGTAAGCAGCAACATATTGCTTAAAGTGGTTATTAAAGTTACCCTTATTGCGGCCCTTAATATCAATAAAGCGTCTCCTATAGTTGTCTCTAAACTAACTACGCTCCTCTTCTAAGTGTTTCTATAAATAGTAGTCCTCCTTCTTATAGACATAGCACTTAGCTTTTAGTTTGCCATTAGTTCTATAAAAGCGATTGCTGCTATAGTAATTAGTGTTTTAGTCTTAACTCTAGTCATTTTAATGGTAGTGTTAATCCGTAAAAAAAACTTGGTAAGATGGTCTTATTAGGGCCTATAAGGGGTGTTCTTTTTCCCACGCAATAATAGAGGATTATAGTTTACTAATTAACTAAGAAAGGTCTTCTAAAGGGTTAGAGACAGTAATATGGTATGCTGGTACTCCCTAGTAAGTAGTAACTAACTTATTTATAAGAATACGGTTTATACAGAAGTCTAGGTGTAGTCTATAACATTACTTTAGCAGTTTGTTTATAAGCAGTTAGAAGTTCTAATAGATTAACTTATTAGGGTTCTTGTCCATAACTCCTTAAAGGGTTATACTGTTCTACTCCGTAAGGTTCTTATAGTAGTATTCTAGCCCTTTAAAGAACTATCGCATGTGGTTATAGGCTTTAGTAAAAGGTCTTAACTTAAGGTTACTATTATAGTAGTGGTCTTAAGCAAGCCCTTTTAGCATGCTAGGGAATGCCACTGCGTAGCCTTCTAGTGGTAAGCCAGATCTCTTATAGATGTTGTAGAAGATAGTTAACTTAAAGTTAAAGCTGTCGCTAACTCCATCGTACTTTTAGTTATCTGTGTAGATCTTCGCAATTATAGCCACCTCCTTGCTATATTTAGGTCCTTGCTCCACACTAGGCACGGCTAGTTTAGGTAGTGTATATGTGTGTAGCTGCTGCGGCTACTATGGCTGCTACGGCTGCTGCTCTCTTGGCTATAGTAGTTGGTTAATAAGAGTATGGATTTGGTTGTAATTGGAGGATTAAGGACTGGGAGGGGTAGGAGGGGTAGTAGGGGTAGCAATTAGAGTAGCTGGCGGTGCAGCAACTGGAGTAGCTGGTGATACAGCAGCTAGAATAGCTTGTGGAGTTAGTAGTGTAGCTAGTAGTAGGGCTGGAGATATAGCAAGCTTGTCTAAGGTTGAATTGAGTTAGTCTTGCAGAGTTGTTATAATTATTGGTTTTACCTCTGTAAGGGCCGCGATAAGCTCCTTATCCGTCCATTTATAAAACTCTTTTTCATTAGTAATGTCTGTTAGCACCTTGCTAAGGGAGTATCTCTTATCTTGCTTAACAACATATACTCCTCTCTTAACTAGGTATTTATAGATTCCTATTCTAGTATTAGATTGTACTTATGTAAAGAGCTTTAGTGTAAAGTCCTTAAAGTCTTCCTAAAACACTATCCATAATAAATAGTCTGTAAGGTTAGATTGTGTGTATAAGTGTATCTTAGTCTCCATATACTCTATCAGATCGTCATTTATAGCCGTCTCCAAGTCAATTCCGTTGCCGTACTTGGCAATTCTCTCCTTCCAATTAATTTCTATATTGTCGTGTTATTATAGTTTAAGGTTAAGGTTGGGGTTAGGGTTAAGGATGTTAAGGTAAGGGTATCAAGGTAAGGGTGTGTACGTGCTCTACAACCGTTGGGCCTGTAAAGTGTTCTTAGCAAGATTGCTATTCTCTTAGTAATCTGTTGTATTAGCTATAAAGCTAGTACAAATTCTCTTAAGCTTAAGGGAGGTTGTAATCTTCTCTAAGTAAAGATATAATTCTCTAGGCGATCTGACGCGTTAGCAGTTAAGCTAATATATAGTCTCGAGCTTTAAGGGTAATATAGCTTTCTCCTTTAACTAAAATAGACAAGGCTAGGCAATCCGTGTACTGTTTCCAGTACAGTTCTTAAGCTCTAGCTTATTGCGTATTTCCTAATCTATACATCTACTGATCAGTGTCAGTATACTCGCATTATCAACGTGCACGAATATCACTTGTAGCGGTACGTATGCGGTGTTAAAGTTGGTAGTTAATTGTTAATGTCTAGAAATAGGGGTTTGCTCCAAGGTTAGATTAGCTAGTCTCGCTTCGTAGTCCCGTAACCACGTCACATAACTAACATTCTGACATTTATTTTGCTAGCCTTATAAATAGCCCTAAAGTAGCTTTTATTGATTTAAAATATGCTATTAGTATAAAAGAGGTAAATAGCTCTAAATACAATTATGGTTGCTAAATATGCAGATTACTGGCAGGTTGCGCGTAGGCTGCGCGCAGGCTGCGTGTCAAAAAAACACGACATAGGCTAGTCGGTCGAGTTGCCAAATGCCCTCAACTGCGCGACAATTGCGTTAACCACCAACCATTGAGGCCATTGGAAGGGTACCATATTTTGCCGATAAGGTATAGAGCACGCAATAATAGACGTAGAGTTATAGACTATGGAACGGGCCGGAGCTAATGGACTTAAGTGGCACTAAAGAATCCAGATAATAGAATAAGAAACTATAGAAACCTAAAGGTTAAGGATTAAGTAATCATAGGACTAGGGAGTAGAGGCTAAACTAGGGATCTTAACAGCAGAAGACGTTTAGGCGAACTCTATAATAAAAAGAATGGTTTAAAAAAGGAGCTTATATAAATTGCGGAAAACAGGGTTATTTTGCCAGAGACTATAGAGGTGGTTAAAGTAACTACGCGGTAAAGGGCACCAGGTTGTTAAAGTATAATAACGCAGATATAGGGATATTGCGTAGAACCAAAGAGTATTCAATTAAACACTTTACATTTTATTATAATAACGCATACCAAATTTATAAGGACGCTAAGTATGGCGTAAGCTATTAGTTATAAGAGCTAGAGTTAAGAGGACTTAAGGGAACCAGAGAGTTAGACGAAGAATACAATTAACTCTATAAACTAAATTAAGATATTACAGCAACGTATAGATAAAGATTAGCAATAATAATAATAGAGTTAGAGTATTTATTAATTAATAGTAATAAGAAAGAAAAAGAGGCTAACTAGGGGCACTTAAACCTTAATAACGTAATAGAAGTAGAGACTAAGACCACTATAAAACGCGGTTTAGTAATAGGTATTATAATACTATTAGATACGGCATCTATTACTTTATAAGACAGAAGGAGTAATATCCAAAGACGATTAAGTAAGTAGACAACTGCTAGTGCTAGCTCACTACTTAATAAAGGTAAAAGGCTATAGGCTTAAGATTCTTAAGAAGAGATGCGAGACGCTTAAGACTCTTAAAATGAGATAAGATATACCTAAGAACCTATAACGGATAAAAACCAATAGGAAAGGGCAGTAGCTTAGTTTAGCGACAAATAAATAAGCATAGGATGTAAGTTTAAGAACTATAAGTTTGGGGAATAAATAAAAGCGTTAATTCTAGGCAAACGCAGTGTTTAGCCTAAAGATTAAAAAGTTAATACTAAAATTAAGAAGTAAGACAACTTTAAGGATCTAGCTGCAAGATATAGAAAATAAGAAACTATAGATAAGTTTAGGTAAAGAATTATTATATAGTAAGAGTAAAAGCTAGATAAGAGATTAGCTACGCCAGGACATATAAGGGACAGAGCACCCATATAGAGAATTACTAATAGGCCTAAGGTAGGGACGCTTAGAGTAAAATAGTTAGATAAACTAAAATAAGAAGAGGATTTAGGAATCCTAACTAGGTTTAAAAAAAGATATACTAAAGGCTGTTATAACGCAGCAATAATAAGGTACTTTCTAATAAATAGACTATATATACTAAACTAGTTATATAGAAAGTGGTATAGGCAATAACACAACAATAAATAGAAAGACTTTTATATATGGCTAGATAAAAAAGTTATCTAAGACCAACCTATTACGGAGAAACACATAAATTATATTAAAGGAGCGTTAATTATAACGTTAAGAAACCTAGAAAAAGGATCTAGGGACTAGAGAAGTAAAAGATAAGTCTTAGTACCTGTGAATAAAAGGCTAGTAGTTAGATTGGCAAAACAGAGGTTTAAACTAGAGGATAAGGACAAGCTAAAAGTTAACCTAAGTCACTTAGCGTATTATATACTATTATAGATAGCTTATATAGATAATATGTGCAATATATATAGAGTACCTAAGGATAAAAACCAGAAGTACCCTATAAGGATATATTAGGCACCAGACAAATAAAGGTTTAGGGACGCTAAGTATATATATAAATAGCACCTAGTAGAAGTATAGAGTTAAGGGGACCTAATACTTTAACTAGGAAGATTCCTTACGGAAGAATACCTAGATAGATAATAGTGGTGGAATAATCTGGAAAATACTTATCTATAGTATATAGAGGAAAAGAAACAAACTAAGTATTAGCCTAGAGAGGACTAAGTATAAATAGAATCTAGTAGCTAATAGTTGGGAAAAGGGGAGGCCTATAGGACCAAAGGGAACTAGTGGTAGACCCTTAGACCCTTAAAGGAATTTAAGGACAACACTTAAACTTATAAGTTAAATAGCGCGATTAGTAGTTTAAAGTACTAGTAGATAGTAGAGTAATAAGAAACCATATATTACTAGTAGCAGTAAAAAGGATAGGGTTACCGCACAGATAGAAGGAACACTTATATCCACTTATAATAATTTTAGGAAATTTAATAGCCTATAGAGGAGGTATTATTAATCTTAAAATAGGACCTATTTAGCTAACTATTAAAGGAAAACAAGTTAAGATGTCTTTTAATATCCTACTGTTAGGAAAGGATAAGGCAATATTAAGAATACCTTGGTTACAGGAATACAATTTAAGGATTAATTGGGTTATAGGATAGGTTAATATTAAAGATATATAACAATATAGGATGCAATAGCAAACTAAGTTAGTATAGTACTAGGTTGGAGCGATATACAAAGAGACTAAGTAAGGCTTAAGTTATATACCAAAGAGATACTATAAGTATGGTAAAAAGTTATAGTTACCTAAGAGTGAAAAGCTGTTAGAATATATAGTATGGGACTATAAGATAGAGTTAGAACTAAGAACTAGTCTAAAATTCTTTCTAATCTATAAGCTTACTAAAACTAAGTTAGTGGCACTTAAAGAGTTTGTCTAGGAGAACTTATAAAAGGGGTATATTAGACCGTTATAGTTATTAGCGGGATATCTAGTGTTATTTATCCTAAAGAAAAATAAAAAACTTAGGATATGCATTAACTATAGATAGTTAAATAGCATTATACAAAAGGATAGGTATTCTTTACCCTTAATTAGCGAAATCTAAGATAGAATAGGTAATGTAAAGATTTTTATAAAGATAGATCTGAGTGTAAGGGCGCGAAGAGGCTTCGGGGAAGATTTGAAGGAATAATATAAATTCTATCTAAATCTAAGGGTATATAGCTTTTTAAGAGAACAAGACGTTGTGTAAAGAAGAGAAGGGAATAACCAGAGAATCTTATAATTAAATAGTTAGGAGTCTTGGTCGATGCGTGCGCACATACGCACGCGGATGGACTTTGGTAGAATTTGATTAATCTAGTAGAACTTAGCAGAAGTCGATTAAGCTAGTAGAATTTAGCAGAATTTGGTTAAAGCGTCAAGTTTATCTTGTTAAGTGTTTTACTAAGACATTCCTACTGTAACTAGGCTAGTCCCGTTATAATACCCCCCCTTTGGCCAAAGGTTTAAAATAATTCAATTTAGTTAAGAATTTATAATTTTTTTTATCGCGTGTTATATTTTCGCGTCAGGTGGCGGTCTTGGCAAGGTAGATCTAACCAATTAGACAACTTTAACCGCTGGTTAAAGTTCCTTAATATCTTACGTGTTACATAATCGCGTTATAAACGTTATGACTTATTTTAAGTTCTTTTTAAATTTGAGTTTTGTGTATTCGTATTAGGTGGCAGTTGTTTGCCTTTATATTGTGTCCATCCAGCTAAAGTAGGCCGCGAAGGATAGTCCTTATAGAATTCTTTTACTAGGGAAGGCGCGTTGGCCTTAATCTAATTATAGGTTTCCTAGGTTTATGTTTTATATCCTTTTTACTTAATAAGAAGTTTAAATTATTTGGATTATGGTTTCTATTGCATATTATTAATCGAGTCAATAAAGTAAGAACCATTACCATTATTAACAATTATGGAAGGTGGCGGTGGTACTTCGTAAGTTATAGGATTATCTTTTAAAGGTTATAACAAGCTTACATAAAACGTCGGGTGTATTTTTATCTTAGTCGGCAGTTTAAGCTTATAGGCGTATAGGCTTAGTTTCTTCTTAATTTGGTACGGCCCTATAAACTTCTAATTGAGTTTCTTTAAGGGCCGTTAAGTCCGTATATTTTGTGTATTTAGGTAAGCTATGTTACCTTCCTTAAAGTTCTATGTGGGAGCTTGTCTTTTGTTCGCATGCTATTCCTATACCATTTAAGCGTACATTAATTCACTTTATAACAGTTCCGTTAACTGCTTTATTTAATTAACGAAGTTATACGCGTTAATTAACTAGATCTGTTTAATCGTAGGTCCTATTATATTGATTTCGGGTTATAGTTCAAATCCAAGTTAAGGGTTTTATCCGTAGGTTGCGTAGAACGGCATTACGCCTATTAATATGTTTATCGTATTATTCGCGGTAAACTTAGCTAAAGGCAGCCATTTTTCCCAGTCGTCTTGTAGGTAGGAGTAGTATATTTATAGGTATTGTTCTATAATCGCGTTTACAATTTTAGTTTAACCATCTATCTCTAGATAAAATATAGTCAAGAGTTATATTTGAATACTTAATTATTTATATAGAGCTTGCCAGAAGTCTAAAACAAACTAGCTTCTATGGTTAGATATTATTAAGTTAGGAAGTCCGTGTAGCTTAAAGATATGCTTAATAAAACATTCGGCTACTAATATTATATTAATTAAGTCTATAGGAATTATATATCGCATTTTTATAAGGCGGTTAATAACTACTATAATATTCGTAAACCCATTACTGCTAGGCAAGTCGACTACAAAGTCAATCAAGATATCGCGCCATCTTTGTATCGGAATTGGTAGCGGTCAAAGTACTCCTTGCTTCTTTACATAAGAGGTCTTTCCACGCACGTATATCCTATATGCTTGAATGTATTTTCGTACGTAGTCGTGCATTATAGGCTAGTAGTATACTCGTTAAATAATCTTATAGGTCTTTGCACGGCTAGGATGCCCTGCTATAGGGGAGTTGTATACAAAATTGAGTATCTTGAATTGTAAAGGTTTAAAATTCGGAACTACTATCTTCTATTAATAGTACAATCGATTGTTTCGAATTTTATATTTAGCGAGTATAATGTCCTTATGCTATCGTTTTCCTGTTTAAATTGCTTTTATTATATCTATTATCTATACGTTATTTTTATATTTGTATTCTATTAGCTTATCAATTTCTATTTCCCATTTATTAACTTCTAATTTATTTCTGTCGAGTTCCGCATCTAGGAATATAGGATATAGCTTTTTAAAATGTTTAGGGGGTAGTAAGATCTATAATTGATTTATAATCTATTTGTCTAAAGCGTTTGTAGGTAGGTCCTGTAATTGTTATATTAATATATTAGGCTTCTAATTAAGTTTGCCTGGTTAGTATGTAATCTTAAAGTTAAATCATAAGAGGTATTCGGCCCAACGAATTTAGTACTGTGTTAATTGTTTTATAGTTATAAAGTACTATAGGTTCTTGTGGTCCGTTAATACGCGTATTGGGAATAACAATCCTTTAAGCTTAGGACGCCATTGTTTAAAGCATTTAACAATTATAAGTAGTTTCTTATTATATATCTTGTAGTTTAATTTAGCAGGGGCGAGTTTCTGAGAGAGAAAGGCTACTGGACGTAGCTCGCCGTTCTTATTATATTGCGATAACACTCCTCCTAGTACATGATTAGATGAATCTGTTTTAACAATGCATTTAAGGTTAGGGTCGAAGTGGGCAAGAATTAGAGCAGTTATAAAATAATACTTTAGGTTATTAAAAGCTTGTTCGTATTTAGTGGTTTATTTAAATTTTATATTCTTTCTTGTTAGGTTTACTAATGGCTAGGCAATTTCTAAGAAGTGGTTAATAAATCGATAATAGAAGTTTGCAAATCCTAGAAATCCTTAAACGTCTTATATGTTGCTAGGGCTTCCCTAGTTTATAATTGCGGCAACTTTCTTAGGGTCCATTTTAATTCCGTTATGGGATATAATTAAGCCTAAGTATATAACTTTGGACGCGTGGAACTTGTATTTCTTAATATCGCATTGTAAGCCCGCATCTTATAGGCGTTTAAGAACTATTCTAACGTGTTTCCGATGTTTAGAAAGTAAGGACGAGTAAATTAAGATATTATTAATATACGCGGTAATAAATATATTAAGGAATTTATAAAGCGTATTGTTAACGTATTGCTAAAATATACTAGGACCGTTTTTTACGCCAAATGGCATTACTAGGTATTTAAAGAGTCCCCATTATATACAAAAAGCTATATACTTCTTATCTCCTTTACGTATACAGATTTTATTAAAGGCAGCGACTATATTAAGCTTTGTGAAGTACCGTGCCTTTGCTAAACAGTTAAGCGTTTCTTAAATTAGGGGAATTGGATATTGGTTTTGAATCGTAATTGCGTTTAAAGCTTAATAATTAATATAAAATCTTAAGCCTCCTCCTAGCTTTTTAACAAATAGTATAGGTAAGGCGAATGGAGATTAACTAGGGTAAATAAATCCTTTTTCTAGATGCTTGTTGAGGTATTATTATATTATAAGCAGTTCTTCTTATAATATACTATATAGTGGACCAAATGTTGGTGTTATATTAGGCTCAAGTTCTATCTTAAAATTGTGCTTATCTTGGTGCGGGGCTAGTTGGTTTATAAATTGTTTTTTAAACTCGTTAATTAGATCGTGGTACTCTTTAGGTATAAGAGGTTGAGGATTAATATACTATTTCGGTTTTAGTGCTTTCTTAATGTCTTCTATAGTTATAGCAAAGATTTTGTAATCTCGTCTTTTTGCTAATAAGATAAAGGGTGCGGCCTATATTATATAAATTTTAAGAGGTTTTAATATAACATCTTTATATTCTTTACTGCAATTGGCAGTTATAGCTTTATTATATTGGTTTAAGGTTCGTAGTAAGGGTAATTTATATCATTTTGAATTTGAATAGTTATGTGTATGTTTATAGGGCAAATGGGTTTTCAAGTAATAACTTTAGTAGTAGGTTGTACGGAACTTTAGTATTTCTTTAACTTAGCTAATTGAAGGGTTGTGTTGTTTTAGCTATCTATATCCAAGTATTATCTTATATTGCTTTAGGGGTATTACAAATAGGGAAATATATTTAAGGTATTCGCCCATCTACATTTTTATAAGAGCGTAGTGTGTCAATTCGCTATATATTAAGGGTTTGCTGTTAAAGCCTTATAGGCCTTAGGGCTTATCGAGTTTCTTTAAATTTAGGTGTTGGGTTTTTGTGTAGTTTATATTAATAAAGCCTATACTGGTGGCTTTGCTGTCTATAAGGATTTATACCTCCTTCTATTTTTTAAGTGTTTGAATTTTGCTAAATACATTAAGGGAGTTATGTTGTGTATTAGCGCTAGAAGAGCCTAGACACTTATACTTTTCCACTTCTTATTTTAAGGCGCGACTTGGCCCTAGGACGATTTGTTTTCCAAGTTAGCTAAGGGTAAGATGCTTTATAATAACCGGGTATAATTTATAGAACGAGTACAAGTTAAGGAGTGAGTATAGCTTGAAGAATAAGTGTGATTTAAGGAGTGGGTGCAATTTAAAGACCAGGAGGAACTACAGCGGACTTTTTTAAAAGGGTGAGTTCGGCAATTCCTTTAAATATATCCTTTTCTACTATATCCAAAGCATTCTCTATTTGTGGCTTAAGTTCTTTGTTTATTGGTTCCTAAGGGTGTATAGGATTAAGTGGCGTCGAGGTCTATAGGGTTGTGTATAGGTTTTAGAGAAGGGTCGCGCTTTAGGGTATATATTAGTTTTATGGAGCTTTAAACATAAGGTGTGGTTAGCTTTAGAGAATAAGTCTATTTATTATATTAAAAGTCCTTATTAATTCGTTAATACATTATAGCAAATTTAGGTAGATCCTTTAGCAGTTCCCTACCTACTAACTGTGCTCTAATTTTATCTAAAATAGCTTATTAAAGAGCAGCAACTCTAGTGGCTTTATTCCAATCTAGTTCGCTAATAAGGCCTAAAAATTCCAAAAAGAAGCTTATAAAGTCTCGGTTCTGTTATTATAGGTTTTTAAGTTTGGTAACAGCGGTGTATTCGCGGCTGGCGTCATTATATGTTTATTCTAGTAGAGAAATAAAGGTTTTAAAATTAACAAAGGTGCCGTTATAGAAGAATAGGTCCATGGTTCGTGCAGCATCTTTGCTTAAATAAGACATTCTATAGCTAACCTTACTAGCTTTAGTAGGGTATCGGTTATAGTTTGTTAAAAGTTTAAGACGGAGCTTAGTTATAAAGGGACGTAGGTTATTTTAATTTCTATTAAATATTAGAGGGTTAGGAAGCTTTTCTAATTTCACAGCAGGTACTGGGTTTATTATAGGTACGAGTTAAGCTACCGTTACTGGTTTAGGGTTTGTATTTAACGGGCCAGGTTTAGATACAGTTATATTAATTTTATTTGCAGGCGGTGTCGGGGTCTCTAACGTAAATGCTTAGATATTATGGAGTTCTTCACGGAGTGCTTCTATTAATCGCTGATGCTGGGCTTCTAGTGCAGCCCGCTACTGAGCTAAGGCATCCGTAAAGGACTATTGTATTATGGTCAACTGTTCCCTAACTAGGGATATAATACTTATGGTTATTAAAGAGGATTTGGGTTTGTTTGCCATTTTAATAGTAGTTGTTTTTGACGCAACGTAATGTAAGGGCGCGAAGAGGCTTTAGGGAAGATTTGAAGGAACAATATAAATTCTATCTAAATCTAAGGGTATATAGCTTTTTAAGAGAACAAGACATTGCGTAAAGAAGAGAAGGGAATAACCAGAGAATCTTGTAATTAAATAGTTAGGGGTCTTGGTTAATGCGTACGCACGTACGCACGCGGACGGACTTTAGTAGAATTTGATTGATCTAGTAGAACTTGGCAGAAGTCGATTAAGCTGGCAGAATTTGGCAGAATTTGGTCAAAGCGTTAAGTTTATCTTGTTGAGTGTTTTACTGAGACATTCCTACTGTAACTAGGCTAGTCCCGTTACACTAAAATAGGCGTACTATTAGATTAGGATTAAAAAAGGAGATAAATAGAAGGTAGCTTTTAGGTTAAAGGAAGGACTATATAAGCTATTAGTAATATAGTTCGGACTTATAAATGCACTAGCAACATTTTAGAAATGAATTAATAGTGTGTTAGGAGAATACCTTAATAAGTTTATTATGGCATACCTTAATAAGTTTATTATGGCATACCTTAATAAGTTTATTATGGCATACCTTAATAAGTTTATTATGGCATACCTTAATAAGTTTATTATGGCATACCTTAATAATATTATTATCTACTTAGAGAATAAGGAAGAATATGGAGAATATATTAAGTAGGTCTTAAAGAGACTATAAGAAGAAAAAATGCTAGTAGCAATTAAGAAATGCGAGTTCTTTACCAGAAAGACCAATTTTATTAGATTTATTATTAAACTAGGAAAAATTAGTATAGACCTAAAGAAAGTTAAAGCTATAGTGAGTTGGTAAGAACTAAAGAATATTATGTAGTTAAGATTATTTCTAGGGTTTTGTAACTACTATAGAAGGTTTATAGTATAATAGTTAAAAAGTATTAAGCTATTTATAAGACTTATAAAAAAGGAGGAACTATAGATATAGAGATAGAAATAGAAAAAGTTGTTTAGAGAATTTAAGAAGTTATTTACCTAGGATCTAATTTTTAAGATTTACTAGCCGAAGCTAGAAACGGTTATAGAAATAGATATATTAGACTTTATATTAGAAGTATGCCTACTATAGAAGTATCTAGATAGATAGCATTTAGTAGCGTATTATGGTCGGAAAATAATACTACTAGAGTTAAACTATAACATCTACAATAAGGAGTTATTAGGTATAGTTGCAGCACTTAGGGAATAGAGAGCATTCTTATAAGGCACAGAGAAACTATTTATAGTTAAAACGGACTATAAGAACCTAATAGGGTTCCTAATAATAAAGAAACTAAACTAAAGATAGGTTAGATGGGCGGAAATGCTTATAGAGTATTACTTTAAAATTTAGCATACTAAAAGTACTGAAAATGCGAGAGTAGACGTACTTAGTAGAAGGGCAGAGTTATAAAATAAAGAAAAGCTATTAGGAGCTTTACTGTAACAGGATTAAGATAGAATAATTAGGTATAATTATCTAAAGATTATAGCAACTAGAGAAGAATAGGTTTATAAATTACTAGAAAGTAATTAGATATAGAAGATCTAAGAAGCATAGGTAGAGGATTTAGATTTAAAGTAGTATAAGAATAGGGAAGTAACCTATATTCTAAAAGCAGTAGTAGAGGAGTTTATAAAGGACTTTTATAAGGGAATGATATAAGGACACAACGGAGCTATAGGCTTAGTGTTAAGACTTTAAAAGGAGTATATTATTTAAAGAATCTGGGGACTAGTAAGATAAGTTATAAAGAAATATCTAGATTGCTAGAGAAATAAACTAATAAGGTATAGGCTGTATAGAGGGCTATAATCTATTAAGACATTAAAGAGACTATAGGAGGTTATATTGTAGGACTTTATTGTAAAGTTACTAAAGTTAAAAGATCCTATTACAGGACAAGACCATAACGCGATTTTAGTAATAGTAGATAAGCTAATAAAGTAGGGATACTTTATAGTATGTACAGAAGAAATATCCGCAGAAGATGTAGCTAGAATCTATATTAAAGAAGTATTTATAAGACACGGAGTACTAATAAAGGTTATATTAGATAGAGATCTAAGATTTATAGTAGTATTCTGGGAAGTATTCTTAACAGAATAAGGGGTTTAAGCAGTAATGTTAACTGTATATTACATATAAACAGATAGTTAAATAGAAAGACTAAACCAAACATTAGAATAGTATTTGAGGTATTATATTAATTATGCACAGAATAATTAGGTATTGTTATTACTAGTTATATAGTTTATATATAATACAACACCATAGAAAGGGATAGGTATGTTACCCTTTAAGGTGAATTACGGATATAAACTAAGAATATTGTTATTGCTATGTTAAGTAAAGAAAATAAGTAGCATAGCTAAAGAAAGAATAGAGACGTTAATAAATCTCCATGATTACCTTAAAAGTGTAGTAAAGTTAGTATAAGAAAGAATAAAAAGGTACTATAATGCTAAGAGATTTAAGGGACTAGATCTTAAGGAGGGGGATAAAGTATAGCTACTATATAAAAATTTTAAGAGTTAACGACTAAGTAAGAAATTAGACTATGTTAGACTAGAACTATTTACAGTTAAAGCAAAGATCTTAAAAGTTATATATAGACTTAACTTACTAGAGAAAATAAAGATCTACCCTATATAGTATATTATAATACTAGAACTAGTATACAGAAACGTTAGGCTACTAGTTTATAAGGCAGACATATATAGAGGACAAGAAGAGGATAAATAGTAAGTTTTAAAGATTATTGGATATAAGGACATTAATAACAAAACATGGTATAAAGTAAAGTAGATAGGCTATAAAGAGACTACCTAGGAACCACTAAATAACTTAAAGAACGCTATAGAAAAGGTATAGGAGTATTAGAAGAGAATAGGTTAAGTAGTATTAATAAAGAAGAATTGCTAAAGAATAAATTACCTAAGGGGGACTTAAGAGGAGCACCTGCTAAGGTATTTGGAGTTGTTTCCCTTACTATGGGAAGAACTTCCGTTCTTTCATCACTAAGTTCCTAAAGACCTTATTCTATAAGCTTCTACTCCTTAAAACGAACCTTCTTACATACCTTTTTAAGATAAAGGAGATAAGCATAAGCGTTTTAACGGGCCTTAAGGGTATAACACTCTTCGTCACAAATGCGAGCTAGATGAAGCTTATTGTTATACTAAAGCCAGTGGATTTTGGCTAACGCCTCTAATAGTTTACTATTAAGCTTTGTAGCGGCAGATTAAACCTAGGACCCTAGTAGCAATTAATAAGGGTACTTAAAGGCTATTAAGAGTAATAGAACGTGTATATTTAGCGTTAGAGACGGAACGGACATCGCAGGACAACTGCATATTCGCTCGCATATACTCAGCATAGGAGGAAGGTTGTTGGTTAACAGGCGACGCGATCGCAACACAGACTAACCCCTTTTTCGCACAACGAGAATAGGAAGGTATAATCTTACCTAGCGACAGTATAATGGAAACGGTACAAGACCTATGCGCTGTTGAGGTAGAAGAAGGAGCCTTTAGTATAATAAGTAAGGATATTAACCAAATTAATTAAACGGACATTATACCTCTAGTGGATGACTTGGAGATGTTAGGAATCTTTAAGGATAAAGATAAAGAGGAGGGAAATAGTATTACGGACGCTTTAAGTATAATGTTATAACTACTTAGAGAGAAGTTGGCGGAAGCTAGTTGGTTAATATAGGCACGGTCTAGGATAGATCTAGTGGAACTATGTGATGAGAAATGGTAGCTAAGGTTACGTAATGTAATCTGCATAATCCATATAATCTATAAGATCTATAAAACAGAGCAAATAGAGTAGATAGAGTAGATAGAGCAAGGATTTTCTTAGGAGTTAGGTTGTGTATTTAAAGGACCACAGTCCCTACCTAGATAGTTCTTTCTTTGTAGTAAATCTTAGAATACAATTGGAGTTAATCTATTAGGCAACCACTCTACACCAGTTATTATTTGTACTGTTATATTGTTGACTCGTTTGCTATCTATATACCTAGCCTAATAACAAGTCCACCGTAGTTCCTACTATAAGGCTTTATTATATAATGCTTATACTGCTTTAACTCTAGGTCTTCTCTTTATACTTTTTAAATCCTTTATAAATATTTACTTTCTAGTATCTTATAAACTTATTCTGGTCCTTTTATTATAGCTACTAGTTTTAGGTAATTATACCTAATTAATCTATCTTTGTCTCTTTGTAATATAATGCCTAACGGTTTTTTATTACTCTATAACTCTATTTTTCTACTAAGTGTATCTACTCTTGCGTTTTTAGTGCCTTTAGCATACTAGATTTTAAAATAGTATTCTATAAGTATTTTCACCTATCTAACTTGTCTATAATTAAGTTCCTTTATTATTAGGAACCCTATTAGGTTCTTATGGTCCGTCCTAATTATAAATAGTTTCTCTATACCTTGTCAGAATGCTCTCTATTCTTTAAGCGCTACAACTATACCTAATAACTCTTTGTTGTAGATATTATAGTTTAGCTCTAGTGTTGTTATCTTTTAACTATAATACGCTACTAGGTGCCATTTATCTAGATGCTTTTATAGTAGGCATGCTCCTAATATAAAATCTAATGCATTTGTTTCCACAACCGTGTCTAGCTTTAGTTAGTAAACCTTAAGGATTAGATCTTAGGTAAATAACTCCTTAAGTTCCTTAAACAGTTTCTTTTGTCTACTACCCCATATCTATAGTTCCTCCTTTTTTATAAGTCTGGTAAACTGCTTAATGTTCTTTAACCACTGTACTATAAACCTCCTATAGTAATTGCAAAACTCTAGGAATAATCTTAACTATATAACATTCTCTAGTTCCTACTAACTTACTATAGCTTTAACTTTCTTTAGATCCATACTAATCTTGCCTAGTTTAATAATAAATTTAACAAACTTAGTCTTTTTGGTAAAGAACTCGCACTTCTTAATTGCCACTAGCATTTTTTCTTCTTATAGTCTTTTTAAGACCCACTTAACATATTCTCTATGCTCTTGCTTATTTGCTAAGTAAATAATAATAATATTAAGGTATGCTATAATAAACTTATCGAGGTGTTCTCCTAATACACTATTAATTCTCTTTTAAAACGTTACTGGCGCATTTATAAGTCCAAACTGCATTACTAATGGCTTATAGAGTCCTTCCTTTAACCTAAAGGCTACCTTCTATTTATTGCCTTCCTTAATTCTAATCTAATGGTACGCCCATCTTAGATCTATCTTTATAAAGACTTACGCATTACCTATCCTGTCTTAGATTTTACTAATTAACAGTAAAGGATATCTATCCTTTCTAGTAATACTGTTTAACAATCTATAGTTAATGCATATCCTAAGTTTTCTATTTTTCTTTGGGATAAACAACACTGGATACCCCACTGATAACTACAATGGTTTAATGTATCCCTTTTGTAGGTTTTTTTAGACAAACTCCTTAAGTGCCATTAACTTAACTTTAGTAAGCTTATAGATTGGAAAGAACCTTAGACTTGTTCCTAATTCTAATTATATTTTATAGTTCTATACTACATACTCTAACAGCTTCTCACTTTCTAGGCTCTATAGTCTTTTGCCATACTTATGGTATCTTTTTAGTATATAACTTAGGCTTCGCTTAGTCTCTTTATACGTTGCTCTAACTTAATACTATACCATCTTAGCCTGTTGTTACATCCTGCGTTATTATATATTCTTAATATCAACCTAACCTATAACCCAATTAATTACTAGATTGTACTCTTATAACCAAGGCATTCCCAATATTACCTTATCCTTCCCCAATAGTAAGATATTAAAAGACACTTTAACTGGTCTACTTTTAATGGTTAGCTGGACTGGTCCTGTTTTAAGATTAATAACGCCTCCTCTATAGGCTATTAGATCTCCTAAAATTGTAGTTAACAGGTATAGATGTTCTTTCTATCTATGCAGTAACCCCATTCTTTTAACTACTGCTAGTAATATATGGTTTCTTATTACTCTACTGTCTATTAGCGCTTTAAACTTCTAACCTTACCAACTGGCTTATACATTAAGGTATCGTCCCATAATTCCTTTAAGGGTCTAAGGCTCTACTACTAGCTCCCTCTAGTTTTATGGGCCTCCGCTTTTCCTAACTGTTAGTAGTATACTTTTAACTATACTTAGTCCCTCTATAGCCAATACTTAGTTTATTTCTTTTCCTTTACATACTATAAACAAGTATTCTTAGGACACTCCCACCACTATTGTCTATCTAGGCATTCTTCTATAAGGAATTTTCCTAGCTAAAGTATAAGATACCCTAATTCTTGTTCTTTAGTAGGATGCGAGCTATATATATACTTGGCATTCCTAAACCTTTTTTTATCTAGTGCCCAATATATCCTTATTAGTTACTTCCGATACTTATCTTTGGGTATCCTATACATATTACACATATCCTCCATATATGCAATCTATGCTAATATATAATGCGCTAGGTGCTTTAGGTTAACTCTTAGTTTATCTTTATCCCTAAGTTTAAACCTCTCCCGCAATAACCTAAACATTACTATATTATTTACTGGTACTAATATCTACATTATTTCCCTCTAATCTATAGCCTATTCCTCTAGGTTCTTTAATATTATAACTAACGCCCCTTTTATATAGCTTATCTACTTCTTAGATAACGGGTAGTCTGGCACAACCCTCTTATTAAGCCATATACAAAAATCTTCCTACTTATCATTTCCACACTACTAATACCACTTCTAGTATAGCTCTGTAAGCGTATACAACCTATCTATAAGAAAATATCTCTTCATTGCCGCATTACTATAGCCTTTACTATGTCGTTCTGTAAATCTAGTTAGAATCCCTAGATCCTCTTCTTGTTCCAATTTATCTAACCACTTAGCTCTTAGCGTTCCTACCCTTAGCCTATTTATAATTTTTTATACGGGTACTCTATCCCTTATACGTCTTAGTATAGCTAATCTCTTATCTTACTTTTATTCTTACTATACGATAATTTATTGCCTAAACTTATCTATGCTTTCCATTTTACTGCATCTTGTAAATAGGTTTCCAATATCATTAAACTTTTTAATTATTGTGTTGGCTTTTTAACCTTTAGGCTAAACACTACATTCTCCTAGGATTACTATGGACCTTATTTATTCTTTAAAATCTTGGCTCCCTAAGAACTGTCATCCCGTGCTTATTTATTTGTCTTTAAACTAAGCCACTGCCCTTTTCTATTGGTTATTATCCATTATAAGTTCTTAGGTATATCTTATCTCGTCTTAAGAATCTTAACTATCTCTTATCTTGTCTTAAAAATCTTAAGCCTTTAGCCTTTTACCTTTATTAAGTGGTAAGCTAGCACTAGTAGTTATCTACTTACTTAACCTTCTTTAGGTATTACTCCTTTAATCTTATAAAGTAATAGATACCATATCTAACGGTGTTATAATACCCGTTACTAAACCGAGTTCTATATTAGTCTCAGTCTCTGCTTCTATTGCGTTATTAAGGTTTAAGTGCTCCTAGCTAGCCTCTTTTTCTTTCTTATTACTATTAATTAATAAGTACTCTAACTCTATTATCATTATTACTAATTTTTATCCGTATATTACTGTAATATCTTAATCTAGCTTATAGAGTTAATTGCTTTTTTTTATCTAACTCTCTGGCTCCCTTAAGTCTTTTTAACTCTAGCTTTTATGGCCAATAGCTTACGCTATACTTAGCGTCCTTATAAATTTGGCACGCGTTGTTATAACAAAACGCGAAGTGTTTAATTAAACACTCTTTAGTCTTGTACAACATCTCTATATCCGCGTTATTGTACTCTAATAACCTTATGCCCCTTACTATATAGTTATTCTAACCACCTCTATAGTCTCTGGCAAAATGACCTTATTTTTCGCAATTTATGCAAGCTTCTTTTTTAAACCACTCTTCTTACTATAGAGTCTGCCTAAACATCTTCTGTTAATAAGATCCCTGGTTTAGCCTCTACTCCTTAGTTCTATAATTACTTAATCCTTAACCTCTAGGTTTCCATAGTTTTTTATTCCATTTCCTGGATTCTTTAGTACCGCTTAAGTCCATTAGCTCTAGTCTACTATTCTATAGTTTATAACTCTGCGTCTGTTAATATATATTCTACGCCTTATACAACTATAGAACTCTGTCTTGCCCCTTTCTTAACTTGTTCCCTTTAATAGATCCTATTATTAATCTTTTTTAACTAATCTATTAAGTCTCTTAGACTTTCCGTATCTTCTATTAGGATAATTACGTCCTAGACTTTAGCCTTAAGTCCCTATTTATACTATACTAACAGCGCCTTATTATTTCACTTAACCTGCGTTATAAGTGTCTAAAACTGCGTCGTGTACTTAATTGCCAAAGTGCGCTATACTAGGTTTTAAAGTTTTCTTTCTGCTGTAGTTGTTGCTTCTAGGTCTCTAAATATCTACGTAAGTCTTTCCGCAAACCCGCTCTAATTAGCAAATATAAACCGTACATCTTAGTTAGTAGTTGTTATTCTATTTACCTAAATTTTGGTAAGGTAAGGTTTAAACCACTTAAGTGCCCTTCTAGTTAAGAATAACCCCGCGTACACTACTTAGTCTATAGATATTGCCAACTTTACCTCTTCTTACATGACCTTAAAGTAAGAGTTGGTGCCACCACACACGGCCCACCCCACGAAAACACACCAAAAACAGCCAAAACATACACTTTTGAATTAGTTATAAATCAACAACAAATAGAAGCAAATACTTTTAATTAAAGATAATTAATAAGATTTGCTTTGTTTATAATTTCTATATCTTAAATTTAAATTTATTTATTTATTGCAAAAGTTGTAAGGGGTTTATTAGGAAGAAGAAGAAAAATCGCTTAAAATCGCTTAATTTACATACGAAAATCACGAAAATCAAAATTTGCTCTGTTCAAGCCTATACCAAACAATTAATATTAGAGCAAATATTATCAGCAATTAATATGTATATTTCTAAGCAATTTTCTACCAGTGTTTTTAATTTTGTAAGATTTTAATTGGTGGTTGTTTTTTTATATAGCCTTAAAAACTGCGTGTTTTGGTGTATTTTGGGGGGGTGGGCCGTGTGTGGTGGCCGCAACTCTTACATTTGCGTAAGGAATCCTTTAAGTTTCAACTTCTCCCCTAAGAATTATTTAATTAAGGGTAACTTAATTTTAGCTACTCCAATTCCATTAAGTCTTTCTTTAAGTATTTAATTATTGTCTATTATACGATTAACCATTTCTTATAACTGACCTACCGTAACCAACTATAAATTAGTGTTACCCATACTAGTATCTCCACTGGTACCTAAGGTTATAGCTACTATAGTTGTTATCGTAGCTTATGCCTTTAAAGGCGTTATAACTAGTACTTTTAGTGGCATATTATTCGACTTTGTTAATACTATAACCTTAGTAGTAAATGTGTAATGAAGCCTTATGGGAGATACTATAATAGACTTATTATTAAGCTAAGTGTATAGGTAAATAGAAAGCTAATAATGTAACAGTACAAATAATAACTGGTAGAGTGGTTGCCTAACAGATTAACTCTAATTATATTTTAAGATTTACTACAAAGAAAGGAACTATCTAGGTAGGGACTATAGTCCTTTAAATACACAACCCAACTCCTAAGAAACTCTCCTTGTACGTAAAGTACGTATTATATATATTGTATGTATATTCCGTCCATACACCTTGTATACTGCGTACAACATTATATAACTTACTTACCATTCCTTATTATATAGTTCCATGGGTTCCATTCTGGACCGTGCTTATATTAACTAAATAGCTTCTTCCAACTCCTCTCCTAGTAGTTATAATACTATACTTAAAGCGTTTGTAACAGAAGCCCTAGCCCATAAATAGCTTAGTAGGGAAAGTAAGCTTATAGATAAGGAGCTAGTAGAATAGAAACTACTTTGCCAATACCAGAAATTTAAGGATATGTTCTCTAAGGCAATATCTAATATACTCCCGCCTTACTAACTATATAACTATAAGATTAAGATTAAGCCTGATAAAGAAAACACCCTTAGTTATAGCCCCCTCTGCTAGAAATCTACTAACAAGCTATAGGCCACTAAGTAGTATATTATTAATAACCTTAATAAGGGCTTTATTGAGCCTAGCTAAGTCCTCTTTACCTTACCTATTCTCTTTACTAAAAAGCTAAACAGCGGACTCTATTTCTATATTAACTACTATAAACTAAACTATATAACCTATAAAGACTAATATCTACTGTGTCACGGAGTGAGTATAAGCGACGATAATATATAGCGAAGTAGATATTATTAAGCTATGTACATAAACTGTGTGATAAGGTTAAGACGTTACGTAAGGAGAAAAGGTAAGGAAACGGGAAGAAAGGGGTATATATCGTTAACTTGGTTACTTAGTTAACACGTGCATGGGGCAGAATAGGCTTTAGGTCGTAGTCCTGGCAGAACTTAGCAGAATTCGGTAGACTTAGCAGAATATGGCAGAACGTGGTAGATTGCTGTTAGATTGCCGTAGATTGCGGTCGGTCTCTTCTTACTAAGTTGGTGAAAACAGGTGGACGAGTTAGTGGAAACAGGTGGATGTGTATAAGGTGTTATGGAGGTGTCCCATGACAGTACCCCCCCTTTAAACTTGAGCTTCTGCAAGATGGGGCTGTAGTAGTTCTAAGTGGAGTTTATGAAAGTCTTCTGCGGCTTGTGTAAGTCCTATAGAGTTAACGGGTTCCTATATGGGCTTAGTAAAGCCTCTCCATTTTATAAGGTATATATATTTATATTTCCGTTTGTTATACTTAATGTTGTTAACTCTTTTAATAAAGTACTTATCCTTATTATCCACTTTGACTAGTGGAAGAGGGTCCTAGATCTATTTAGGCAGGGCATCTAATATAGGGGTAGTAGGGTAGAGGACTGACGTATGGAATACGGGGTGGATTTTAACCGTATTAGGAAGCTTTAGTTAGTAAGCATAGGGAAAGACAACCTTTTTAACCTTATAAGGGCCGGCGTTCTTCCAATTAAGTTTCTTGGTAGGTTATTTTGTGTTTAGATTTCTTATATCTAGCCAGATAAAGTTACTAATTTAGTAAGCTGGTGCCAGGGTTTGGTTCTTATTTACTGCGGCTTTATAGATAGATTGGGCCTATATTATTTTATTAGTAAGGAACTCTTATAATTCTTCTATCTTCTTTACAAATTTGTTTACTTCTATAACTTATAAGGCCTAGTAAGCTAGGTAAGGGACATTACTAAAGGGTTTAAAACCCATTTGTGGGTACTAGCCGTAGTTGGCTAGGAATGGAGAGACCTTTATAGTTTCTAAGACGGAGTTATTTATAGTGAACTTAGCGAATATAAGCTAGTCTATCTAGTTATCCTATAAATATAACGTGTATATCTAAATATACTGTTCCATTATAGCATTTATATATTCCGTTTAACCGTCCGTTTCTAGGTAGTATACTATAGATAATAGTGCTTTAATGTAGAGTTGGGTAGTTAGTTTTTTCTAAAATATAGAGATAAACTATCTGCCTCTATTGGAGATAATTGTTTTGGGAAGTCTATGGAGTTTCTATACGTAATTTAGGAACAGTTGGGCAATGGTAGGCGCTAATATGTTAGGGCAGGCGATTAAGTGTTTTATCTTAGATAGTTAGTCTATAACTACTATAATATTTGTGCAGCCTTTACTTATAGGGAGATTAATAATAAAGTTAATTAAGATGTTCTTTTATCTTTAGTCCGGAACAGGCAGTGGCTTTAGGAAACTGTTATATATCTTGTGTAAAGCTTTAGCTTATTAGCAAGTGTGGCAGCTAAAGATATACCTTTATATTATATTATGCATGTTTAGCCAGTAATATTCTTATTAGAGCAGTTCTAAGGTTTTCCCTTAACCTAGGTAGCCGGCTACTAGTAGATTATGTGCATATTTAAGGAGCTTAAGCTTAAGTTTGTTGTGGTTAGATACAACTAGACAGCTTTAGTAGTATAAGCAGTCTCCATAAGCTTTGCATTTACTTAAAGAAATCCTTTTAGAGCGTCTAACGCCGTCTTAAATTAGCTTAAGCGTCTCTTAGATAAACTTATTATTTAGGTATTTATTAGCTATAATCTGTTTAATAGTTTAATTGGTTATTTTAAGGACGTATACCAAGAGATCTTTAGTAGGGGGTTTAAATAGTTTGGGGCGGAGCAGGGTTTGGTTATAGTAGGAGCGCGCTTCTTCTTAAGCTGGTGTATCTTGTAAACGTTTGGTTAGGGTATTAGGCTTCTAGCCTTAAACGCCTAGGCAATATGTAATAGAGAATTGGAAATGGGATAGATATTCTAACTAGCGGGCCTAATAGTGGCTTAGCTATTTTGTGGTTATGAAGTATTGTAGGTTCTTATAGTTGCTAAGAACCTTAATTGGAAATCTGGAGCCTTCTAGTTTGGGTTGCCATTGTTTAAAATGTTTAATAATAGTCAATAGTTTCTTATTATAGACCTTGTAGTTACATTTGGCTAAACTTAGTTGTTTTAAAAAGTATGCTATAGGGTGTAATACTCCTTCCTTATTATATTGAGACAGAATGCCTTTAGTAATGTAGTTAGATAAGTTAGCTTCTATAACACTTATTTGGCTTAGATTAAAGTGTTAGAGTATAGGTGCGGTAGTAAACATAACTTTTAGGTAAGCAAAAGCTTTCTTGTATTCTTTGTTAAAGATAAAGGCCTTATCCTTTTATGTTAAGGCTATAAGGGGTAAAACTAAGGTAGAGAAGTTATTAATAAACTATTAGTAGAAATTAGCAAATCCTATAAAGGCCCTTACATCCTTAATATTCTTAGGTTCTTACTAGTTTATAATTGCTTTAACCTTCTTAGGGTCTATTTATACGCCGTCTATGGAAATAATAAGTCTAAGGTATAGGACTTCTGTTTTATGGAACTTGCATTTATCTATATCTAATTATAGGCTAGCTCCGCGTAAGGCATGCAGGACCAGTTTAACATATTTTTAGTATTTAGTTAAATTATTGCTATATATTAAGATATTGTTAATATAAGCAGTACAGAAGACATCCAGGTATAGGTGTAGGGTGTTATTTATAAAGTGCTGGAAAAAACTTAGGGCGTTTGTAAGGCCGAATAGCATTACTAAGCACTTAAATAATCCGTATAAAGTATGAAACGTAGTAAGCCATTTGTCTCCTTTTATAATATAGAGGCGGTTAAATATATGGATAATATTAAGCTTTGTATCCCTTAACCCGCCAAAATTCGTCCACTCGGTATCGATAAAAACCAACCAATAAGATCAATGCAATTAAATTGTCGTGATGAGAAATATAAAGCCGTTATAAAATCGGGCAGCGGCCACGGCTCCAGTGGTAAGTTTTTAGCGATCCGATTTGGCTAAGCATTATATTAAGTCGTCTAAACAAGGACTATATCATTGGAAGTACGATTAGAAGGCATAGTTGATAGTATTATATTGATGAAATCTATATAGGTTATACGCGTACTTCTGATTCTGGTGTTCCCGCACGGACCATATACTTAGTGGACGTCGGCGGGTTAAGGGATAGAAGCGAGCCTTACTTAATTAGTTTAGTGTCTCTTAAATTAATAGGATTGGGTATTAGTTCTTAATAGTAATAGCGTTAAGAGCTTAGTAGTCTATATAGAAGCGTAGACTACTACTAGGTTTCTTAACAAAGATTACTGACGCGGCTATAGGTAAAGAACTTACTCTAATAAATCCTTTGTCCAAATATTTATCTAAGTACTTCTATAGTACCTAGAGTTTATTTTAGAATATCCCATATAGGGGTCTGAATTTAGGATGTTTTCCTTCTTTAATTACAATCTTATAATTATATAGACGGTATTCTAGTAGCTTATTAGCTTCCTTTTATAAGAATATATCTAGATACTTATAGTATTCTATGGGTACCTTCGTGGCGGGGTTAGTATGCTTTTTTAGTACTAAGGCCTTCTTAATATTAGCTATTGTAACAGTAAAGATTATATATTCTGGTTTCCTAGCAAGTTATATAAGCGGAGTAGCTCTAATTATGTGGATATCTAAGGCGTTAAGCAGGTTTAAATCGTCCTTAGTTTCTTATATAGATTCCTATTTAGTTTCGGGTTTAGTATTAGATATAGAGTTAGTATTAGATTTAGGGTTAGTATCGGATTTAGGTTTGGGCTCTTTAAGTATCTTTTTTATAGTAGAATACTAGTTCTTCTGGTACTTTTGTATATTAAGCTTCTGCTTGGTTTAGGGCGGTGCAGTAGTTAGGGTTGGTTTATATAATTTAATATAATTTCTAGGTCCTTAGTAGACGTCAGTAGAAATCTTATATTTATGGAATTTAGTAGAATTTTTAGGCTAGTAGATCCTAGTGGATTTTCTAGATTTTAGTTTAGGGTCTAAGCAGTAAGTTATAAGGCACTTCTGCTTGCAATAAAAGGCGGTAAATAGAAGCTTAAGGTTGTTCTAGTTAATAGTTATCTTATATAGCTTTATCTAGGGTTGTTTAAGGATTACTAGGTGACCTAGGGTGGTAATAAAGAGCTTAATTAATTCTTTATGGTTTAGGTATTGGAGTCTTAGGAATACTGCGTAGGTAATACGGCCTAAGATAGTGCGTTTGCTATTAAATCCAAATACGTTAATGTGCTAGTTAAGGGGAGTTAGAGTAAAACTATTATTTTACGTAAAGATCTTGTTAATAAATCCTATATTACTAACTTCTATATTAATTAGGACTTAAGTGTTAGCCTATTAATTATTCTACCAAAGACGGTAGTTAATAGTTATGCTACATTCCTAAGAGTTAGAGTTTGTGATATCTAATGCATTTAACGAGATCCTAAGGCAGTGCCATTCTGGAGAGTGACTTAGCTCCAAGACCTTCCTTTTAGAGGCAATTAGGGCGGAGTTCTTATAGCGTATTAGTTATAACTTCGTCCTTATAAGTGGTGCTTACTAGATAATGAGTTGGAACTGGATAATAATTAGGGGCGATAGCTTAAGGATTAGGGCGGTGAATAACTACTAGCGTTAACTGTTTATAAGTTGTGTTGGGGTATAGGGACGGAGTAGTATCTTAAGATATAATCCTTGCTTCCGCACTTAAAGCAAAGACCTAGCTTAATATATTATTCTTATTTAGGGGACCTTAGTAAAGCGTATCCTAGGGTCCCTATGTTAATATCCATAGCATTGGGGTGCTTAGGCTAAGATAATAACTTAGTGGACATTTATAGAGCTATCGTATTATATTAAGGAGTGGGCTTTAATATTAGGCGTAGTATATTATTATACCGTTTGTTAATAACGTTTGCGCAGGCGTTAAGGGCTCCTAGTAGGTCTATACCTATTAGGGAGGCTTTTAGTTTAGGACTTAGGGATTTAATAAGGCTATTAACTAGTACGGAGTTATTCTAGCCTGTTTCCTTTACATAATAGTTAAATTTAGAGAAGTATATTAGGAAGCTTTTTGTTCCTTAAGTTATATAGTTTATTTTCCTCTAAGTGGTAGCTTAGCGGTTTAGGTCTCTATATATAGCTTTAAGAAGTATAACTAGACTTTATACTAAGTTTGGTTAAAGGGGTTTAATAAGGTTAGCTACGTCTCCTCCTAGTTAACTTAGTGTATAGCAGAGTTAGTTGGCTTTAGTTAGGTAGTAGTTAGCATTACTAGTTAACTTATTCTTAGGCTGGCTTAGAAATGGTTGGAGTTCTTATTGTTTACTAGTAAATATTAGAGGGTCTAGTAGTTGTTCAGATTGTTATAGTATAGTAGTAGGTTTAGGGTGAGTTACTATTGTAGGTTTAGGGCTCTCGTTCCGCGTGTTTGTCTCTAGAAATAGTATTTAGTCTTAGGGCCCTAGTATGGGCATCTTAAGGGTGCGGATTTCTTCTTAGAGGTCCTTAATTAATTGCCGGTGTTGTGCTTCTTGTTTGGCTTATTATTAAGCTAAAGTAGCTTAGTTTTGTGCAAGGGTGTTTATAAAAGACTTCTATATCCCTACTAATTGTTTTTAAAGTGCGGATATAATACCGGCGGCTATTATAGGGGTTTTAGGGTCATTCTATATTTTAGAGGGTGGTATATAAGGTTAACGCAATATAGTATTATGGAGTGTGTTACGGACGCTTTAAGTACAATGTTATAACTACTTGGGGAAGAGTCGTAGGAAGCTAGTTAGTTAATATAGGTATAATCTAGGATGGATCCGGTGGAACCATGTGATGAGGAATGGTAAGTGAGTTATATAATGTTATACGTGGTGTACGGAGTATACGCAGTGTACGTCTATGTATAATATGTATAACACGTACCTTATGTATAAGAGAGGATTTCTTAGGAGTATGGTTATGTATTTAAAGGACCTCAGTCCCTACCGTAGATAGTTCTCTCCTTATAGTAAATCTTAGAATATAATTAGAGTTAATCTGTTAGGCAACCACTCCACTAGTTATTATTATATTGTTGTTTTGTTCTTACCTATATACCTAGCCTAATAATAGAACCTACCGTAGTTCCTACTACAAGGTTCCGTTATATATTCACTACTAAGGTTATGGTATTAAATAAGGTCGAATAACATGCCACCCAAAGCACCAGTTATGACGGCGTCGACGGCAGCTATAACCTTAGGGCCAGGAGATACCAGTATGGACAATGGGGATTCTTAAGTAGTTACACAAGGTCAGTTATAGGAAATGGTTAATCACTTATAAGATAATAATAGGATACTTAAAGAACGTATTAATGGAATTAGAGCAGTAAAGATTAAGTTACCTTTAATTGAATGATTTTTAGGAGAGAAGTCGAAGCTTAAAGGATTTCTTATATAGATGTACTTTAAGGTAGTACAGAAAGGAGCGAAGTTAGCAATATTATTAGATTAAGTAGCCTATGTAGGATTATTCCTAATAGGGAGGGTACTTAAGTGGTTTAAGCTATATCTTACGGAAATATAGGCTAATGGTATAACAACTACTAACTAGGACGTATGGTATATATTTGCTAGTTAGAATGGGTTTGTAGAATAACTAATATAGATATTTAAAGACCTAGAGGCTATAACCACAGCGGAATGAAAGCTTTAGAACTTAGTATAACGCACTTTAGTAATTAAGTATATAACACAGTTTTAAACACTAGCCACGTAGGTTGAGTGGAATAATAGGGCGCTTATGGTATAGTATAAATAGGGACTTAAGGCTAAAGTCTAGGACGTAATTATCCTAATGGAAGATGCGGATACTCTAAGAGAGTTAATAGATTAGTTAATAAAGATTAATAACAGAATCTATTAAAGGGAATAAGCTAAGAAAGGGCAAGACAGAGTTCTATAGTTATATAAGGCGTAGAGTACGCAATAATAGATATAGAGTTAAAAACTATGGAATGGCGTAGAGCTGATGGACTTAAGTGGTACTAAAGAAACCTAAAGGTAGGAAAAGAAACTATAGAAACCTAGAGGTTAGGGATTAAGTAATTAAAGGACCTAGGAGCAGAGGCCGAACTAGGGATTTTAGCAGCAGAAGACGTTTAGGTGGACTCTATAGCAAGAAAGATGGTTTAAAGATAGGGCTTGTATAAATTATGGAAAACAAGGTTATTTTGCTAGAGACTATAGAGGTGGTTAGAGTAACTACGCGGTAAAGGGAACTAGGCTAGTAGACGGTACGTATATATAGAGGGATAATGGTGCACTATAAGGAACAAAAGAATGTTTAGTTAATAGTTTTGCGTATTATTATAACAACGTATGCCGAATTTATAAGGATGCTAAGTACAGCGCAAGCTATTGGCTATAGAAGCTATTATTATTTAAGTTTAAAGAAACCAATAAACCAGCTCGTAGATTAGATATTAAAAACAATAAATTTAATAAAGGCGAAGTATTTACTAATAATAAGGCAATAAAGGCAGCTTACTAGAAGCATGCAGACCTTAGAGAAGTTAAAATAGAAGTAGAGACTAAGACTATTATAGAATAAGGTTTAGTAACGGGTATTGCGACACTATTAGATACGATTTCTATCACTTTATAAGATGATAGGAGTAACGTTTAGAAGAAACTAAGTAAGTAGATAACTGCTAGTGCTAGCTTATTACTTAATAAAGGCAAAAGGCCACAGGCTTAAGATTCTTAAGAAGAGATAAGAGAAGCTTAAGATTCTTAAGATAAGATAAGACACACCTAAGGACCTATAACGGACGAAAACTGATGGGAAAGGGTAGTAACTTAGTTTAGTAATAAACGAATGAGTATAGGACGCAAGTTTAAGAACTATAAGTTTAGGGAATAAATAAGAACATTAGCAATTCCAGGTAAATATAGTGTTTAGCCTAAAGATTAAACAGTTAATATTAGGATTAAAAAGCAAGACAACTATAAAGATCTAGCTGCAAGACGTAGAAAACAAGAAACTATAGATAAGTTTAGAACAAGAATTATTATATAGCAAGAGTAAAAGCTAGATAAGAGGTTAGCTATGCTAGGTTGTATAAGGGATAGAGTACCTATGCAAAGAGTTACTAATAGGCCAAGTATAGGGATACTTAGGGTAAAGTAGTTAGATAAACTGGAATAAAAAAAGGATCTAGATATTCTAATTAGGTTTAAAAAAAGATATACTAAAGGATGTTATAATATAGTAATAACAAGGTACTTTCTAATAGATAGACTATATATACTAAACTAGTTGTATGGAAAGTGGTATAGGCAACGACATAATAATAAATGGGTAGATTTTTATATATGGCTGGATAAAAAAGTTGTCTAAGACTAACCTATTATGGAGAAACGCATAAGTCATATTAAAGGAGTATTAATTATAATGTTAAGGAACCTAGAAGAAGGATCTAGGGACTAGAGAAGTAAGTAATAAATTTTAGTACCTATAGTAGAGATACCAGTGGTTAGGTTAACTAGGTATAGGTTTAAACTTAAGGATAAAGATAAACTAAGAGTTAACCTAAAATATGCAGCGTATTATATACTATTATAGATAGCTTGTATAGATAACATGTGTAATATATATAGAGCACTAAAAGATAAGAACCGGAAGTACCTAGTAAGGATATATTAGGCACCAGAGGAAAAGCGGTTTAGAAATGCTAAGTATATATATAGTTGGCACCTAGTAGAAGTGTAAGGTTAAGGGGACTTAATACTTTAACTAGGAAGATTCCTTACGGAAGAATGCCTAGATGGATAATAGTGGTGGAAGTGCCTAGAGAATACTTGTCTATAGTATATAGAGGAAAAGAAATAAACTAAGTATTGGCCTAAGTTAGACTAAGTATAGGTAGGATCTAGCAGCCAATAGTTAGGAAAAGGGGAGGCGTATAGGACTAGAGGGAACTAGTATTAAAGCTTTAGACCCTTAAAGGAATTTAAAGATAACACCTAAATTTAAGAGCTAAGTGACAAGATTAGTAGTTTAAAGTATTGGTAGATAGTGGAGTAATTAGGAACCATATATTACCAAAGGCAGTAGAAAGGATAGGGTTACTATATAGATAGAAGGAACACCCGTATCCACTTATAATAATTTTAGGAGATTAGATAGCCTATGGAGGAGGCATTATTAATCTTAAAATAGGACCTATTTAGATAACTATTAAAGGGAGACTAGTTAGAATGTCTTTTAATATCCTACCGTTGGGATAGGATAAGGTGATATTAGGAATGCCTTAGTTATAGAAGTATAATCTAAAGATTAATTAGGTTATAGGTTAGGTCGTTATTAAGAATATATAACGGTATAAAGTGCGACAGTAAACCAAGTTGGTATAGTATTAAGTCGGAGCGATATATGAAGAGACTGAGTGAGGCTTAAGTTATGTACTAAAGAGATACCATAAGTATAGTAAAAAGTTATGGTTACTAAAAAGTGAAAAGCTGTTAGAGCATGTAGCTTGGGACTATAAGATAGAATTAGAAGAGGGAATAAGTCTAAAGTTCTTTCTAATTTATAAGCTTACTAAAACAGAGTTAGTAGCGCTTAAGGAGTTTATTTAGGAGAACTTATGTAAGGGATATATTAGACTATTATAGTTATTAGCAGAATATCTAGTACTGTTTATTCTAAAGAAAAACGGAAAACTTAGGATGTATATAGACTATAGACAGTTAAACAGCATTACTAGGAAGAATAGGTATTCTTTACCCTTAATTAGCAAAATCTAAGACAGAATTGGCAACGTAAAGATCTTTACAAAGATAGATCTAAGGTGGGTGTACTATTAGATTAGAATTAAGGAAGGCAATAAATAGAAGGCAGCCTTTAGGTTAAAGGAAGGACTATATAAACTATTAGTTATATAATTCGGGCTTATAAACGCACTAGCAACGTTCTAAAAGCAAATTAATAGTGTGTTAAGAGAACACTTAGATGAATTTGTTATGGTATACCTTAATAACATTATTATCTACTTAAAGAATAAGGAAGAACACAGAGAACATATTAAGTAGGTCTTAAAGAGACTACAAGAAGAATAGATGCTAGTAGCAATTAAGAAATGCGAGTTCTTTACTAGGAAGACTAATTTTGTTAGATTTATTATTAAACTAGGCCAACTTAGTATAGATCTAAAAAAGATCAAGGCTATAGTAAATTAGTAAGAACTAGAGAACGTTACGCAGTTGAGATCGTTTCTAGGGTTTTGTAATTACTATAGAAGGTTTATAGCGTAATGGTTATAGGATATTAAGCCATTTATATAGTTAACAAAGAAAGAAGAACTATGGGTATAGGGAAAGGAATAATAAGAACTGTTTAAGAGAATTAAAGAGTTGTTTACCTAGGAGCCAGTTTTTAAGATCTATTAACTAGGTCTAGAGACGGTTGTAGAAATAGATATATTAGACTTTATACTAGGGGCATACTTTATATAGAAATATTAAGATGGATGGCACCTAGTGGTATACTATAGTTAAAAGATGACACCACTAGAGTTAAACTATAACATCTACAATAAGGAGTTATTAGGTATAGTTGTAACACTTAAGGAATAGAGAGTATTCTTACAAGGTATAGAGAAACTATTTATAGTTAAAACGGATTATAAGAACCTTATAGGATTCCTAATAATAAAGGAACTTAACTAAAGATAGGTTAGATAGGCGGAAATGCTTATAGAATACCATTTCGAAATTCAGTATACTAAGGGTATAGATAATGTATGAGTAGACGCTCTAAGCAGAAAAGCTGAACTATAAAGTAATAAAAAGTTATCGGGAGCTTTATTGTGAAAGGATTAAGACGGATTAATTAGGTATAATTATCTAAAGATTATAGTAACTAAGGAAAGTCAGATCTATAAATTACTAGAGAGTGATTAGATATAGAAGATCTAAGAAGTATAGGTAGAGGATCTAGACTTAGAGCAATATAAAAATAGAGAAGTAATGTATATGCCTAAGTCTATTATAGAAGAATTTATTAAGGAATTCTATAAGGGAATAATATAAGGACACAACGGAGCTATAGGCTTAGTATTAAGACTTTAAGAGGAATATATTATTTAAGGAATCTAGGGACTAGTAAGATAAGTTATAAAAGAATATCTAGATTGCTAAAGAAATAAACCAACAAGGTATAAGCTGTATGGAGGGCTATAACCTGTTAAGACACTAGGAAGACCATAGGAGGTTATATTATAGGACTTTATTGTTAAGTTACTAAAGTTAAGAGATCCTATTATAGGACAAGATTATAACGCGATTTTAGTAATAGTGGATAAGCTAATAAAGTGGGGA
>Ga0307507_10002581_pt1 | contig 37489 bp, 8 predicted proteins | sample 7_EM_MG_FD_207223 | JGI IMG/M metagenome (GOLD analysis project Ga0307507, IMG submission 207223) | Populus trichocarpa ectomycorrhiza microbial communities from riparian zone in the Pacific Northwest, United States - 7_EM | ecosystem: Host-associated > Plants > Roots > Unclassified | place...
TCTATATCCGCAAGAGGTAAGGGGGCAGACGCGTAAGCGCGGCATAGGTAAATAAAGCTACCGAACGCGTAAATATCAATAGAGAAGGAGAAGAAGAGGGCTCTATATTATAGAATTAGAATTACAGTAGGCCTTTCTATATAAAATCAGAAGCCCCGCGCGAGCCAGGAGCTAGCGCGGGCACGAGAACAGCAGAGGGTTGGAAAATAGGATTGTTGAGGCGACAATGAGGTCGAAGGCGCGCAATAAGGACCTCTATACTAACCTAGTACTAACCTAGGCCTTAAAAACGCGTCTGAAAAGTAGGGGCCACCACCCAAGGGGGGGGGTGATATTTGGACGATATATCGCGGACCTTGGGGGGTCGTGTGTAACCCAAGGTTACGCTAAGCTTAACCCCAACCTCCGATACCTCGTATCGTATCAAAATATTATGATATTTTCTTAGTATTCCCCTTATATCCCCACCAATATAGGTCTATATTTTATAAATAAAGGCCTATTTTATAGCTTTGTTCTAGGGCTATAAAATAAGCCCCTATTTATATAATTTAGGGCCATTTTGGTGGAGTTATAGGGGGGGTGCTTACTATTGGTCGCAAAATATTGGTAACTCGCCTAAAGCCGAACATCGTGTTTCTCCTACTTTATCAAAATAATACACCCCCTATAACTTTACCAATATAGCTCTAATTTATATAAATAATAACTAAGTTTATAGCTTTTTTTTAAAGCTATATAAATCGAGCTTATAGGGGGTGTTTAACTTAAGCTGTAAAAACTTAAATTAAGGGTTTATATTAATAGATTTAAGCTATCCTACCTTAAAAACTAAAACTTTATAATACCCCCTATAGTCCTACTAATATAGCTCTAAATTATATAAATAGGGTCTATTTTTATAGCTTTAGTAAAGAGCTCTAAAATAAGGCCCTATTTATAAAATATAATTTAGATTTTATATAATATAAAATAATTAAAATATACCTATTTTAAACTATATTCTTTTAATAATTATAATTTTAAAAGCTAATTTTAATAACTAGAGGAACTAACTTAAATCTAGTAAATAAAGTTATATTATCCTTTTTTTTTTTTAAATTTTAGTAGGTGGCTCTATATATAGCTCTAAATACGGCTCTGCGCATGGAAGCTTTGTGTACGGAGGCTTTGCACGAAGCTCACAAAGCCCTGCACGGAGCCCTGCACGAAGCCCTGCACGAAGCTCTGCATGAAGCTCTGCATAAAGCTCTGCGATAGAGGCTCTGCACGACGGCCCTGCGTACGATGGTTCTGCGTACGACAGCTCTACTACGGAGGCTCTATATAAAAGCTTTGTGCAGAGCTTCGTGTAGAGCTTTGTGTAGAGCTTCGTGTAGAGCCACCGTACGCAGAGCTTTATGCAGAGCTTCGTGCAGAGCCTCTGTACGTAGAGCTTTATATAGAGCTTCATGCAGAGCCTCCATACGCAGAGCTTCGTGCAGAGCTTCGTGCAGAGCCTTGTGCAGAGCTTTTATACACGGAGCCTATATTGCGTAACAACGTTTAATTAAATATATATATATAATTGACCAGCCAATAAATATAATTTTTTATAGTATTATATTTACTTTATTATCTTTTTAAATAATATATTATTTAATTATTAATAAAGGTATTATCCACGACGCCGTCGCAGTCCGACACCTTAGGAGTGGAGACATTAGAGTTACCCTAAAGGACCAATAGGCAAAGGAACGGGCCATAAGGGCAGGGGACAGGCTAGGAGAGCGTATTGGCATAAAAGTGCTTCGTGAAGATTACCTAGTTAAAGTCCTGTCGGTTCCCATAAGCCTTAGGGTAGAAAGGGGACGCCAGGCGGACAATACAGCAACTATATAGGAGATAGTAAAACAAACGGAACGCCTTATACCAGGACTTATAATTACCCGGATCCAATGGCTTTAATAGGAAAATATAAACTAAGTATATAATAAGAACAATAAGAGGATATAAGGGGCGCTAGAGACTTACTAGGGAAACAATAAACGAACGCATAGCTCCCTTATTATTAGCGTATATATACTAGGAATGCAAAAACTTCTTATCCAAAAAGGAATAATTATAAATGGCCTTATATACAATATAAGGCTCTATAACTACAGACTACGCCTAAAACAATATTATCGCTATGTATAATAGGGACACACCTAATCTACATACGCAGCACAGGTGTGCTGCGGCCACTATACAGGCCCCTATAATATAAGATAATATATAAATTAAGACTAAACAAAATACGCAAACTGTTACCGAAGCACACATAAGGCGTGGGAGAGAGAAGACTGCATTAAATATAGAAGATAAAAGAAAAGGGCTTAACAGCTATAGGAACAACTGCACGCTAGGTTATACAAATAGAAACAACAGGCGATAAGCTAGGGGGACGTAGGTATCTTCCTAGCGTTTTCTACCTTTAACACTAGGGGGCTAAGCTAGCTATCCCAAGCCTTAATGGGCCAAAAGCGACACCGCGCGATATTACTAGACCAAATAGGGATATAAGGGACACATAAAACACAAGGGAAAGAACACCCAGTAGGAAGACCCCCATGGACAGCTACGGTAAGTTTAAGGCCGGGATAATTAAGAATTAGATTTAACGCGGTAAATATAACACACACAGCTGGCTTATAAGGGGCATATAGCCAACCGGCAAGAACGGGGGAAGAACTAGAGGCAATAATAGACTTAGATTTAGAAAGGCTAGTAGGAATATAAGATATAGGAATAGAAAGCTCTATATAAAATAAGTAGTAGCCAGGGAGTAAATATAGGAGATAGAAGTTCTAAATATTTTAAAGAAAGTAGAAACAGAAGAAGTGAGGAGTAAAGGAGAGGCGAAGGACCCCCACTAGGGGTCCGCCACTTGACTATTATATAGTACAACTATAGCAATATGAACTACCGTCTAGCAAGGCCCCTACTAGACAGTCTAGACCTAGAGAAATACCATATTCTTACTATATAAGAGCCGTATTACAATACCTATATATAATTAATATACTACCCCTAAGGATTCCAGCTCCTGTATAAACCAAAAGCAGCTATACGCGTATGCTTTATAATTAGCAAAAATATCAGCCTTGCCTTATAGTTATGGCAGGCAGTTAACCCAGATATTGCAGTTATAACCATCCAGACATATAGGGGACCAGTATAAATCATTAATGTCTATAACCCTAGGGTCAAAGGGGTAGCATAGACAGAGAACATTATATCTATAATAAGCTTGCTAGAAACTAAACACACAGAGTTTATTTTACTAAAAGATATAAACCTCCACTACCTATAGTAGGGGGGCATTTATGTTGCTGCTAATTAACAGGTAGAGTACCTACTAAGAGCTATAGGTAACAGGGGCCTTAAGCTAGCTACCCCCCCAGGTGCAATTATATGGCAACGGGGCACTGCCAAAAGTACAATTAACCTTACAATTATAGACGAAAACCTATACCAGAGACTTAAAAGGTGCTCCCCTAAAGAAGAATGGGCACTTACCTTAGACTATATCCCTATCTAGATATAACTAGATCTGGACATTAAGGCGTAACTAAATGGCAAAAGATACGCAATAAGGAAGCTTAACATAAATAGCTTCCTTAATATAATTAAATAACAACTCTAAGACCTAGAAGAAATCCACCTAATACTAAATAAGCAAGGCTTATTAGCTACCCCTAAGGAAATTAATTAAAGACTAGAAAGGATCTAGGCAGCAATTAAAAGTGGGCTAAAAGAGCACTACCTGGTTTCAAAACTAGGCCCCTATACGCGATACGCATGGTCCGCACAGTGCGCGGCCCTTATAGCCGGCCAATGACGAGCAAGGAGGAAATATATAAGCAGCCACGATTCTAAGGACAAGAGATAATATAAAGACACAAGAAACTAGCTAAAGAATACCCTAAGAAAAGAAGCAAGGAATAACTGGAGATAATTTATAAATAAATATACTACTAACCTAAGTCTCCCCTATAACAAGGGCCTTTGGACTATAGTAAAATGGGTAAAGAAAAAGGCGGGACACCTAATAGAAGATCTATACCTACCACCCCTATAAAGAGCAGGCGAACTATAGGCTACAAGCAACAATAATAAGAAGGCAAAGATCCTTATAGAAAGATTTTTCCCTTAACCAGCTCTAGTAGACCTTAGCAATATTACTAGTAAAATACTGGTAACTCGCCTAAGGGTCAACAGCGACATAATAACTAAAGAAATGGCTAGAACTATTAGCCGCCTCTTAAATAATATAGTACTAGGACTAGATGGGATCCTAAACAAAGCCCTAAAGACCTATAGACCACTTATAGCACCTTAGCTTGTAGATATAGCCAGAGTATGCTTTATAATAGGCTACTACCCGCGACTTAAAAGATCTATAATAACGGTTATCTTATAAAAAGAAGGTAAAGCAGACTACTTAATCCTAGGAAGCTACCGCCCTATTGCCTTAGAAAACACCCTAAGCAAGATCTTAGAAAAGGTTATAGCGGACCATATAGTAGATATAGTAGAGGAACACGCCCTACTACCATAAAGCTAAATAGGGGCAAGAAAGAATCGCTTAACACTATTAGCACTTACACTACTCGCTACTACCATTAAAACTGCATGGGCTATGCGAAAGGACTTTATAGTATTAATGCTTAGCCTAGATATTAGCGGCGCCTATAATAATATACCCCATAAGCGTCTCCTATACATCCTTAGGGCAAAGGGCTTCCTAAAATAGATCATTTAATTTATTTAAGAATTTATAGGCCAGAAAGAAATATTACTAGTCTTTAGCGGATACCAAAGCCCCCCTATTATAGTTATAATAGGAATACCATAAGGATTACCTCTATTGCCTATACTCTTCCTCTTCTTTATAAGCAACCTGCTTAACACCTTTAAGAAAGGGGCAACCTAGGGGATAGGCTTTATTAATAATATAAACCTAATTACATATAGGCCAACAGCTGCAGAGAACTGCAGGACACTAGAGAAAGCCTATAACACCTATATAGAATAGGCAAGACGATATAGAGTCCAATTCTTACTAGAGAAATACTAGCTAATCTATTTTATAAGAAAATGTAACCAATCTGTAGATCTTTAGCATACAATCTATATCTAAGGCTTTGGGGGTTAACCGGTTCAAGGCCTAAGGGTATTAGGAGTATGGGTAGACAGTAAGCTCCGGTAGAGTGTATATACAGTATAAGCGGCCCGTAAGAGCCAAGCACAGTATATCGCCATGTCTAGGATTGTTAATTCTATATAGGGTCCATGCTTCTAGAGGTTACGCCTACTATATATAGTAGTTGTCCGGCTAACTATGACGTATAGATCTAGCATTTGGGCCACTAGAGAAACCGAGAAAGGCCCCCCTAAATTACTCCTTAAACCACTCCAAAAGGTCTAAATAGCCTACCTTAGGAGTATAACAGGCGGGTATAAGCGAACGGCTATAGCACTACTTAAGAAGGAAGCCAATATTCCCCCCCTATATCTATATATTAAAGCCGATATAATGCAAAGGGTGTAAAAGGAATATAACTCTAATGTTATAAAGTATATTAAGACACGCCTAAATAAACTATAGAGGGACCCTAGGGTGCCCTATAGGAGAAGGAACTAATAACCCCAAAGTAGGGAAGATATATTAGGAAAACAGATAGAGAAAGCAGAAGAAGAATAGTATGGCGCTAGGGCCTAGGCCTATATAGAGGAGGAAAGGAGACGCGTAAGAGGCCAGTAAAGATAATAGTAAGGGAGAGAAAGGAGCCAAAGTAGAGCATAAAAGAGTACTGGAAAACCATCTACCGCAATACAATACTGGTTGGACCGACGCTAGAGAGACAAATAGGAGTTAAAGGTATAGAGGTAGACTTAGGCAAGGGGAACCTAAGCTATAGCATAGGTAACACTATAGGGGGTAAATACCTAAGGGCTCCAAGAGGGCCTAATAAAGGCAGAAAATATAATAGCAACACTTTTAAGGACAGGAATAATAGAACTAAAAGATTGGCTTTACTGGGTGGGTGTCTTAGTAGGTAGCCTAAGGTACAAATATAGCTGGCTAAGATAGACACCAAAATATATAATACTGTTATGCCCCTTACGCACTGGCCGAGAAGCAATGCTCTTAGCAGCTAGTATAGAAAACTATAATACACTACTCTTAACATAGAAAGGCCTTAAGGCGGCTACCCGGTGGCTTATTGGCTAAAATATGCTAGACCAGTTCTGGGTTGCAAAGGAAATAGCAATAGAAGGCAAAGGGGCGAGTAATAGGCGCCCCCTAATAACTCTACAGGAGTAGAGTATAGTGTGTAATACTAGCGCGTCTATAGGTTTGTTATAGCAGCAGTAGTTCCTAAGGAGGTCAAAAAGTAAGGTAGTAGAGCACCACTAGTAACTCGTAGGCGACTTGTAAGCGAGCCCTAAAAGGCAGGGAGACGGATCACGGGGTTTTCTTAAATAGAGTTTTCTCCCCATATGTATATAAGGAGTAGTCCGCGTGGGCCTAATAGGGATCCGAATCGGACGTTAAGCAATAAATAATAATAATAAAGGTATTAGATAGTAGTTAATTAAAAAAAATCAATTAATAACGATATGATATGATACGATCTCGCATATCATATCGATAAGGATTGATTGGATTTTTGCGAACCCTGATTTAATATAATCCTTAGGAGGCCTTTTTAGAGTATATTTGCTTTATATTAAAATTTAAAATTTTAGAAAAAGCTATTCTATTATTACTAAAATTGACTAGCTTAATGGGGTGTCTTAACAATTTTTTTATAATTATATTATTAAAATCAATATATATACTAAAAGAGTTAAAAGAATATTTAGTTAAAATTATAAGAAAGTGGCCCAGGGCGCTTTTAGCTACTATTAATATTAGTCTTTACCACCTATTTAGTATATATAGCAAGGCTCTAGGGCCTCTTGCAATGAGACAGAGTTATTATTCTTTTTATCTTTTTATCTTCCAATCAATATAAGGCCACATTATTAATTTAGTAGAAGGATTTTATATTGGTGTCTATGGTTACCCGTGTTACAATAACAATATATTATATGCGACCGCTAGATAAACAAGTATTGAATTTATAGAATTAATAGCTATATATAGCTGTTATAGAGACTTAAGAGGATTGCTAGAGAACTTAATAAGAATATAGCTGCGGCTAAATCTATATAAGGGCGTTAGGGCGGATAAATTATCTACTAACATCGTTAAATAAGAAAAGGAAACCAGCTATATATATAGCGTAGCGCTTATAACAAGAGTCCTGTTACAGTACCCCCCCTTTAGGGGGTAATAGATCTAATAGGGTAGGGTTAGGAGTTGTTATAAGAGTGTAGACACTAGGTAATCTAGTAATTATATACACTATAACAGAGACAGAATCCGTTCTTTAGGCGATATGCGCAACGCTTAGTAGACTTAGTAGAGGACGATTATAATCACAATAAGGTAGCGGATAATAGGCAGGAGCGGAAGTTAAGCAGGGCTTTTAACTTATTTTTAGACTAGGGAGTAGAGACAAGACTAGTAGTACAGAGCTAGAGGTCGACGTCTATAGGCTTATAGGCGGCGGCGGGTTTCTAGGCTAGTTTTTAGTCTGGCGGGTTTTAGACTAATAGGTAACGGGAGCGGCGATTAAGGCGCTAAACAAGCTTAACGTACTTATTATATAATAGGCTAAACAGGGTATTGCTTAACTCCTTAAGAGACTAGTAGAGGGTAGGACGGAAGCTATAATGGAGCGCCATAACGCGTAATACGTCTAGCTAAGAGGAAGCACTAGCCTTATATGCGAATCGCTTAAAGCGAGCAAGATATGTAATAAGTAACTCCTCTTCTCTCTGGCGTATAGACAAAAAGCACTAAATAGCCTTCTATTATTCTTTTAGGTTATAACAAAGGTGCTAAAAGAAAGAGAAAATAGCTTTAGGGCCCTAGGACTAGGTATTTTCGGCTAACTAGTAGAGGTATAAAATAGAAGCCTACTAGGACTGCTTAAGGCGATCCTATATATAGTTAAACGTATTAGTACCGGCGAGCCAGTTAGATTAGGGCTTTGCCCTAATTAATAGAAGCTATATATATAACATAAGAAGCTTACTATTAAAGTAAGGTAGATTAGGGAGACGCGGATAAGTAGTTAAAGTAGATATAAGGCGGGTCTAGAGCTAGAGCTAGTAGATGTTAACATATAAGGTATTAAGGTCTAATTAGAGCAACTAGATTATAGTACACTGGTTCTAAAGTTCCTGCTATAGCTACTATACTAATAGGAGAAGAGCTAGGCTAGATATAGTGGCTGTCTAAAAAGAAGAAAGAAAAAAAGTCTGGTCTAGATATATTAAAGGCTTTATATAGAGAGTCTGCGATAGCTTTACGCTATTATTAACGTTTAGCTAGCTGGGTAAGCAATCCTAATATAATAATAATAATATATTATATGTAAACGCTAAATAAATAAGTATTAGATTTATAGAATTAATAGCTATATATGGCTATTATAGAGACTTAAGAGGATTGCTAAAAAACTTAATAGGAATGTAGCTGCGACTAAATCTATATAAGGGCGTTAGGGCGGATAAACTATCTGCTAACGTTATTAAATAAAAAAAGGAAATTAGCTATATATATGACGTAGCGCTTATAATAAGAGTCCTATTACAACCCGGTTAGCTCTATAAATTATATTAATAACTTTACTTAGCGGGAGCTCTTAGAATTTAAGCTAAGTACTAGTTATACTACCTATAGGTAGGCGCGGGCGTAGGCATGGGAGTGCCTATAGAGGTAATCTATAGAGGTTAAATAAAGGTAGCAGCATCTAATTTAGTTCTTATAGTGCCTTATAAAGCACTATATAGTCCTACTAGTTAGCTTAGGACAATTTTAAGGACATTATAAGTGTTATATTTTAACACTTTAATTTTTATAATTTAGGCATATCTCTTTAAACACATATTTTTAGTTAAAATTTTTAATTAATGGCTGCGGCTTAGGGGCCTATAAATAGCGTACTTATTTTCCAGCTTTTTATAAGCAATTTTTACTATAAAAAGGCAGGAAAAATAGCCCTAAACTTATAAGCTTATAGTCTAAAAAGAGAGAAGCGTAACCGCAGCTAAATTAGGAGAAAAATGTATATAAAGAGATATATTTTATATATCAGCCTTATATATAAGGCTAAGTTAAAGAAAACGCTAAAGGGGCGCCTAGTTAAAATCTCTATAAAAGGCAGAAGGCGTTAGCTTATAAGGTTAAGTAATAAAGACAAAAGGTATCTAATATCTAGCGGCGGCCGTCAAAAACGGACTTTGCACCTATATATGGTAATAGCTACAAACTTAGGTCTTTAAAGTTTAGACTTAAAGTATAATAAAGCTTTGTAGGAAATACTACGATCGACTTACTAATAGGCTAGGTATGTAGGTAAACAAGAAGTTAATAATATAATAACTAGTAGAGTAATTGCCTAACAGATTAACTATAAAGAAAGGAACTATCTAAGTAGGGACTATAGTCCTTTAAATATATAAACTGCGCCTAAGAAATACTAAGTATGTATAGTATGCAAGGTATATTTAGTATATAATATTTTTTACAAATCCCATAGATCCTATATTCTAAAATGGTAACATAATCTATTATATAACTTAGTTACCCCTTATCCTATAGTTTAACTAGTTCTAGCGCCTCCCGCACTTTTACTACTAGTCCGTTTATATCCTCTTTTAATAGCCGTACTACTGCTAATATAAGGTCTATAACACTATCCCCCTCCTCTTTATCTTCGTCCTTAAAGATATCTTATATCTCCAAGTTGTCTACTAGAGGTATAGCGTTCTCGTCTTTAATTTAGTAACATTTATTATTTTTAATACCTCCTATTAGATCCTTTACGTCTAATTATTATACATGTGTAATTTTAACAATTTTTTTACTAGGTAAAATTATACCTTCCTACTCCCATTGTATGGAGAAGAAGTTATTATATATTATAATCGCGGCTCCTTCTGGTCGCCAACCTTTTTCCTATACTAAGTGTATAAAATTAAATATATGGTTATTCTGTAATGTTTAATCTATCTCTAACGCTAAATATATATATCTTATTATTCTTTATAATTGTCTAGTGCCTTGCTAAATTTATTATAGGGTTTTAGATTTAATCCGCTGCTAAAAAGCTTAATAGTAAGCTATTAGCTACCCTTAAAGAACTATATTATACTTATATAGTGGAATTAAAAGCTGCCTCTCTTTATCTTACTGCCTCTATTTATAAATAAAAAGCTTTAAAGGATTAAATAAATGCCTCCGCTTAGCTAGTCTGTCTTAAAAATGGTTATAAGAAGGTTTATTTAAAGGAACTTTATTTTATTAAATAGGGTCTTTATAAGATAGTAGAAGATAAAAGAAAGAATTCTCTTCTACTAAAGGTGGAAACAACTCTAAGTAATATGGTAGTTGCTCCTCTTAGGTCACCCCTTAGATAACTATCGGAATATATGGACAGAAGTTACGTGGTTACGTGTCGTCGACGTGTTGTTATTATGTCTTTAATTAGTCATCCTTATGGTAACTAATTAACCCCCTACTTAGGCACCGCGATCCTTATAATCCTCTGCTTTCAATACCTATTTGCAAAACATTAGAACAAGAGTATACTCTTAATAGGCCACCCCCCCTGTAAAACCGACATTGATTAATGGTTAACCTTACAGTTACTATAGATTAATAAGGTCTTTTTAGAAGAGATAAGGCTTCTATAACTTCCTTATACAAACCTCAAAGAATTACCTTATGCTAAGGAATATCCTAGCTTCTTTCCCTCCTTACACAAGTAAAAGAGTCTAGAGATATTTAAGGAATTAACTGCCTTACCCGCCTTAATTCTATGTCTATTACGCTCACTGTAAGCTTGCCCTTTGCTTCCTTATATAAACACGAAGAAGACCACGCGTCCTTAATTTCCCCTTAGCTTTCTTATATAAAGCCGCCTTCCCTTCGTCTAAAACCTATATAACTTGGCAGATACGATACGAAGCCTACCCTTCCTACTCCTCTCCTTTAACAGCGCTCCCCTTTTTCCTTTAATAGCGCTCGCCTCCTTCCTTTAATAACACTCGCCCTTCTCCTTTAAGATGCAAGCCTCTGAAGCCGACAAATATATTAAAAGGTAGACATAAGCGCTTAAGCAAGCCCCATAGGCACAGGATAATATTTGGAGGATATTTTAAGAAAGATTTAGGGGATTTACTGTTAACAACTTTAAGCTAGCTTACTGGATTACTCTATAAGATCTCCATAATACCTTAATTAGCTATGGAATACCTGTTAATACGCCAAGAAGAGGTTTCTCTTGTGTAGACGCTTTACAAGCTTGCCTAGAAAAGAAACTGCTAGAGGAACCTACCCTACCTCTAAAGCCTTAGCCTACAAATCAAGCACTTCTGAATTCTGTAAATTAAGCTTTCTCGCAACTTCAGCAATATTTATAACCTTAATTGTAGTATTAAGCTTCTCTGTAATCTTAATATGTTTAGCCACAGCCTTAACCTCCAAATCCTCTAGGAACGCTAGAAGATTGGATGCATATAAGTCTGCCTATCCCACCTTCTCTGTAACCTCTGAATATAGACGTATACGGCCAACCTTTGCAATAACCTCAATACTTATAACCTTAACCGCAATATCAAGTTTCCTTGCAACCTCAATACTCGATTTAACCTCCCTTCGTTTAGCGTCAAGTTTAGCCTTAATCCCAATATTAAGCTCCTTATATTCAGCCTCAAGCCTCTTAACAATTAGTTTAATACAATGATAATAATAACTAGTCTTAGCCTTTAAATAAATAAGAATAACAAGAGACTTCTAAGAGCCACAAACAGCCTAATTTTAGCTACGAAGTTAATAACAAAGATGGCCAATTAGAGGGCGAGGATTGGGATGACGATGGCTATAGCAATGGCTATAGCGATGACGAGTATGAATAAATAGATGCTTGGCAATGCCTAGGGCATAGGGGAGCATGGATTTTATAAGGATTTTGCATATAAAAGGGTGTCGCAGCTCTGTATAGACAAAGATAAGAATTTGTGCCAATACGCCCACAAATACAACCCTATTGCTAGCATTATACTGCCACCCAAACAACCCTGTCGCTGGTACCGTACTACTACCTATATAGATAATAATCGTGCCGATATACATGCGATATATTAACCAACTAATAGCGCTAATACGCCTGCTATTACAACCCGACCGATAGACAAGCTCTACGTTTAACTACTATTACCACCTAATGCTCGCACCGTACCGCTACCTAAATCTAACAACTGTTGCGCTAATATGCCTGCGACCTAAACACAACTAGGTAGAGCTTCGCTCCCTAAAATACAACCCCATCGCTAGCACCGTACTGCTAGTATTAGAATATATAGACAAAGGTTATATGGTTACGTGTCTTAGGATAGCTGTTTTACGCATAAAGAAAGAACTGCCAGTGTTGGAATATATGGACAGAAGTTACGTGGTTACATATCGTCAACGTGTTATTATTATGTCTTTAATTAGTTATCCTTATAGTGACTAATTAACCCCCTACTTAGGCACCGCGATCTTTATAATCCTTTGCTTTTAATACCTATTTACAAAACATTAGAACAAGAGTATACTCTTAATAGGCCATCCCCCCTATAAAACCGATAATTGATTAATATCGGTTTTATAGGGGGGGTGGCCTATTAAGAGTATACTCTTATTCTAATGTTTTGCAAATAGGTATTGAAAGCAGAGGATTATAAGGATCGCGGTGCCTAAGTAGGGGGTTAATTAGTCACCATAAGGATAACTAATTAAAGACATAATAACGACACGTCGACAACACGTAACTACGTAACTTCTGTCTATATATTCCGACAATAACTTATTCTTTAGTAATCCTTCTTTATTAATGCTGCCTAACCTAATTTCTTTTAATACTTCTATACCTTTCTTATAGCGTTTCTTAAATTGTTTAATGGCTTCTAGGTTGTCTTATTATAGCCTATCTACTTAACCTTATACTATATTTTATTATTAACATTCTTATAACCAATAATCTTTAAAACTTCCCATTTATCTTCTTTTTATCTTCTATATATATCTACCTTATAAATTAGTGGCTTAATATTCCTATATACTGACTCTAGTATTATAATATGCTATATAGAGTAGATCTTTATCTTTTTTAGTAAGTTAAGTCTATACATAACTTCTAAGATTTTTACTTTAATTATAAATGGTCCTAATCTAATATAGTCTAACTTCTTGCTTAATCGTTAACTCTTAAAATTTTTATATAATAGCTATACTTTATCCTACTCCTTAAGATCTAGTCCCTTAAATCTCTTAGTATTATAGTACCTTTTTATTCTTTCTTATACTAGTCTAGCTGTTTCTTTAAGGTATATATAAAGAGTTATTAGGTTCTCTATCTTTTACTTAACCATACTACTTATTTTCTTTACTTAATGTCGGAATATATGGACAGAAGTTATGTGGTTACGCGTCGTCGACGTGTCGTCGTCGTGTATCTGATTAGTCATCCTTATGATGACTAATCAACCCCCTACTTAGGCACCGCGATCCTTACGATCCTCTGCTTTCTACACCTATTAGACAAGAACAAATCCATTAGTTAATAGGCCAATCAAGTGCACTTAGGTGATACCGACACTTAATATAGCAATAATAATGTTCTTAGCTTATATCCGTAATTCGCCTTAAAGGGTAATATACTTATCCTTTCCTATAGTGTTACATTATATATAAACTATATAACTAGTAATAATAATACCTAATTATTCTATGCATAATTAATATAATGCCTTAAATACTACTTTAACGTTTAGTTTAGCCTCTCCATTTAACTCTCTGTTTATAGGTAATATGCTATTAATATTACTACGCGAACCCCTTATTCCGCTAAGAATACCTCCTAAAATACTACTATAAATCTTAGGTCTCTATCTAATATAATTTTTATTAGTACTCCATATCTTATAAACACTTCTTTAATATAGATTCTAGCTATATCTTCTACTAAGATTTCCTCTATATATGCTACGAAGTAGCCCCACTTAATTAACCTATTTACTATTACTAGGATTGCGTTATAATTCTATCCAGTAATGGGGTCCTTAAACTTTAGTAACTTTATAATAAAGTCCTATAATATAACCTCCTATAGTCTTTTTAGTATTTTAATAGGTTATAGCTCTCTATACGGCTTATACCTTATTAGTTTATCTCTTTAGCAATCTAGATACTCCTTTATAACTTATCTTACTAGTCCCTAAATTCCTTAAATAATATACTCCTTTTAAAGTCTTAATACTAAGCCTATAGCTCCACTATATCCTTAAGTCATTTTCTTATAGAATTCTCTAACTCCTCTATAATACCCTTTTATATATATATAGCCTCTTAGTACTTATATTGCTTTAAGTCTAGATCCTTAGCCTATACTTTTTAGATCTTTTATAAATAATTACTCTTTAGTATTTTATAGATTTATTCTAACGTAATTTACGAGCAAGTGGGCCACCTCAAAACCCCACCAAAAATTAGAAAATTCATACTTTAATATCTTAACAACCACTTAATAATAAATTTTAAAAATTTAGATTTGGACTTTTATATACACTCTGTAGCTTCTATTAAAGTTGCATAGTAATTAATTTAGTAGTTTTTAAGATATTATAATTTGGGGGCTAAAATAAAGCTAAATTACTATATCTTAAAAACCACTTAACTAATTACTATAAAACTTTAATAGAAGCTGTAGAGTGTATATAAAAGTCCAAATCTATATTATTAAAATTTATTATTAAGTGGTTGTTAAGATATTAAAGTATAAATTCTCTAATTTTTGGTGGGGTTTTGAGGTGGCCCACATACTCGTAAATTACGTTAGTCCTTCTTTAGTTATAGCCGCTAGTTTTAGATAATTATATCTGATCAATCTATTCTTATCTTTGCGTAATATAGCGCCTAATAGTTTCTTATTATTCCATAGTTCTGCCTTTCTACTAAGTATATCTACTCTTGCATTTTTAGTACCCTTAGTATACTAAATTTTAAAGTGATATTCTATAAGCATTTCCGCCTATCTAACTTATTTATAATTAAGTTTTTTTATAGTTAGGAACCCTATTAGATTCTTATAGTCCGTTTTTACTGTAAATAGTTTTTCCATACCTTGTAAGAATGCTCTCTATTTTTAAATACTATAACTATAACTAGCAACTCCTTATTATAAATATTATAGTTTAGTTCTAGTAGTATTATTTTTCAACTATAATATACTACTAGGTGCTATGCGTTTTAGTGCTTCTATAATAAGCATACTCCTAATATAAAGTCTAATGCGTCCGTTTCTATAGCCGTATCTAACTTTAGTTAGTAGATTTTAAGAATTAGATTCTGGGTAAATAGCTCCTTAAGTTCCTTAAATAACTTTCTTTACTCCTTACCCTATATCTATAGTTCCTCCTTTTTTATAAGCCTTATAAAGGGTTTAATATTCTTTAACTACTATATAATAAACCTTCTATAGTAGTTATAAAACCCTAGGAACAATCTTAACTATATAACGTTCTCCAGTTCTTACTAACTTACTATAACTTTAACTTTCTTTAGGTCTATTTAGATTTTTTTCTAGTTTAATAACAAATCTAATAAAATTGGTCTTCCGGGTAAAGAACTCGCATTTCTTAATTACTACTAGCATTTTTTCCTCTTATAGTCTTTTTAAACCCCACTTAATATATTCCCTATATTCTTCCTTAGTTATTAAATAGATAATAATAATATTAAGATATACTATAATAAATTTATTAAGGTGTTCTACTAATATGCTATTAATTTATTTCTAAAACATTACTAGTGCGTTTATAAGCCTAAACTGCATAACTAATAGCTTATATAGTCTTTCCTTTAACTTAAAGGCTACCTTCTACTTATTACCTTCCTTAATTCTAATCTAATGGTATGCCCATCTTAAATCTATCTTAATAAAGATTTGCGCGTTATTAATTCTATCCTAGATTTCGCTAATTAAGGGTAAAGGATACCTATCCTTTTATATAATACTATTTAACTATTTATAGTTAATATATAGCCTAAGCTTTCTATTTTTCTTTAGTATAAATAGTACTAAATATCCTGCTAATAACTGTAATGGTTTAATATATCCCTTTTATAAGTTTTCTTAAATAAACTCTTTAAGTGCTTTTAACTCGTCTTCTATTAACTTATAGATTGGAAAGAACTTTAGGCTTATTCCTAGTTCTAACTCTATTTTATAGTCCTATACTACATACTCTAATAACCTTTTACTTTCTAGACTCTATAGTCTCTTACCGTACTTATAGTATCTCTTTAGTATATAACTTAAGCTTTACTTAGTCTCTTTATACATTGCTCTAACCTAGTACTATACTACTTTAGTAGCTTATTATATTTTGCGTTATTAAGTATTTTTAATATTAACCTAACCTATAACCTAATTAATTTTTAGATTATACTTCTATAACTAAGGCATTTCTAATATCGCCTTATCCTTTCCTAATAGTAGGATATTAAAAGACATCTTAACTTATCTTCCTTTAATGGTTATTTAAACTAGTCCTATTTTAAGATTAATAATGCCTTCTCTATAGGCTATTAAATCTCCTAAATTGTTATTAATAGGTATAGGTACTCTTTTTATCTATATAGTAACCCTATCCTTTTAACTGCTACTAGTAATATATAGTTCCTTATTACTCTACTATTTACTAGCACTTTAAACCTTTAATCTTACTATTTAACCTATAAATTTAGGTATTATTCTATAATTCCGTTAAGGGTTTAAGGCTTTACTACTAGCTCCCTTTAGTCCTATAGGCCTCTACTTTTCCTAACTATTAGCTACTAGATTTTAATTATACTTAGTCCTACTTAGACCAATACTTAGTTTACTTCTTTTCCTTAATATATTATAGACATATATTCTTTAGGCACTTCTACTACTATTATCTATCTAAGCATTTTTCTATAAGGAATCTTTCTAGTTAAAGTATTAAATTACCTAACTCCTGAACTTCTATTAGGTGCTATCTATATATATACTTAGTATCTCTAAATTGCCTTTCTTCTGTTAACTAATATATCCTTATTAGGTACTTACGATTTTATCTTTTGGTGCTCTACATATATTATACGTATTATCTATATATATAATCTATAATAATGTATAATGCGCTAGGTGTCTTAGGTTAACTTATAGTTTGTCTTTATCCTTAAGTTTAAACCTCTCCTATATTAATCTAAACGTTACTATCTTATTTACTAGTACTAATATTTATATTATTTCTCTCCGGTCTATAGCTTATTCCTTTAGATCCTTTAATATAATTTATTTGTTTCTCTAATATAGCTTAATTTAGTATAGCCCTTTTATCTAGCTATATACAAAAATCTTCCTATTTATTATTTCTTTGCTGCTTATATTACCTATAGTATAGCTCTATAAGTATATACAACCTATTTATAAGGAAGTATCTCTTTATTGCTATATTATTGCAACCTTTAGTATATTATTCTGCAAATCTAGTTAAAACCCCTAGGTTTTCCTCTTCTTCTAAATTACTTAACTACTTAGCTCTTGGCATTCCTACCCTTAGCTTATTAGTAATTTTCCATATAGATACTCTATCCCTTATATATCTTAGTATAGCTAATTTCTAATCTAGCTTCTATTCTTACTATGCGGTAATTTATTGCCTAAACTTATCCATACTTTCTTATTTTCTGTCTTGAAGCGAAATCCTTAAAGTTATTATTATTCTTAATTATTATATCAACTTTTTAACCTTTAGGCTAAACACTATATTTACCTAAAACTGCTATAGACCTTATTTGTTCTTTAAAATCTTAGCTTTCTAGGAATTGTTATCCCGTACTTATTTATTTGTCTTTAAACTAAGCTGCTACCCTTTCCTATTAGCTTTTGTCTATTATAGGTTCTTAGGTATATCTTATCTTGTCTTAAGAGTCTTAAGCCTATGGCCTTTTACCTTTATTAAGTAGTAAGCCAGTACTAGCAGTTGTCTGCTTGCTTAATTATCTTTAAATATTACTCCTTCCGTCTTATAAAGTAATAGATACTATATTTAACGGTATTATAATATCCGTTACTAAACCTTACTCTATAGCAGTCTTAGTCTCTGCTTTTAATGCATTATTAAGGTTTATATACCCCTAGTTGGCTACCTTTTTTCCCTTGTTACTATTAATTAATAAGTACTCTAACTCTATTGCTATTCTTACTAATCTTTATCCGTATATTACTATAATATCTTAATCTAGCTTATAGAGTTAATTTTTTATTATTATCTAACTCTCTAGTTCCCTTAAGTCCTCTTAACTTTAGCTCTTATAGCTAATAGCTTACGCCATACTTAGTATCCTTATAAATTTGGTATATATTATTATAATAAAACGTAAAGTGCTTAATTGAACACTCTTTAGTCCCGCGCAATATACTTATATCCATATTATTATACTCTAATAATCTTATGCTTTTTACCGTATGGTTATTCTAACTACCTCTATAGTCTTTGGCAAAATAACCCTATTTTCTATAATTTATATAAGCTCCTTTTTAAACTATTCTTCTTATTATAGAGTCTGCCTAAACATCTTCTACTATTAAAATCCCTAGTTTAGCCTCTGCTCCTTAGTCCTATAATTACTTAATCCTTAACTTCTAGGTTTCTATTATTTCTTATTTTACTTTCTAGATTCTTTAGTGCTGCTTAAGTCTATTAGCTCTAGCCCACCATCCTATAGTTTATAACTCTATATTTATTATTGCGTACTTTACGCCTTATATAACAATAGAACTCTATCTTACTCTTTTTTAGCTTATTCCCTTTAATAGATCCTATTATTAATCTTAATTAACTAGTTAATTAATTCTTATATAGTTATTGCATCCTCTATAAGAATTATTACGTCCTAAACTTTTGCTTTAAGTCCCTATTTATACTATACTATAAGCGCCCTATTATTCTATTTATGTAACAAAGCCTTATAGGAAATACTACGGTAGACTCGCTAATAGGCTAGGTATATAGGTAAACAAGAAGTCAACAATATAATAACTGGTAGAGTAGTTGCCTAATAGATTAACTCTAATTATATTCTAAGATTTACTATTAAAAAAAGAACTATCTAGGTAGGGATTATGGTTCCTTAAATATACATCTATACTTTTAAGAAAGTTATTACTCTATCTACTTTGTCTACTCTATATACTCTATTATAGATCTTATAGATTATACAGATTATATAAATCACACTATATAACCTTGGCTACTATTCCTTATTACATAGTTCTACTAGTTCTATTTTAGACTATGCCCTTATTAACTAACTAGCTTCTTCTAACTCCTCTCTAAGTAGTTATAATATTATACTTAAAGCGTCTATAATACTATCTCCCTCCTCTTTATCTTTATCCCTAAAGACTCTTAATATCTTTAGGTCGTTTACTAGAGGTATAATATCCGTTTAATTAATTTGGTTAATATTTTTTACTTATTATATCTAAAGTCTCTTCTTTATCTTTTATAGCTTATTAGTCTTATACCATTGCTACTATATTATCTTTTAGTGAGATAATACTATCTCTATATTCTCGTTATACAAAAGAGGGGTTAGTCTATATTACGTTAATAAGTCCCTTATCTTAGTAACCCTCTTCCTATTTAGAGTGCACTAAAGCAAATATTTAATTGTCCTATAACGTTCGCTTAGTTTTTAATACTAAGTGTACATGTCCTATTACTTTTAGTAGTCTTTAAGTACCCTCATTAATTGCTACTAAGGTCCTAGGTTTAATCTACTACTATAAAACTTAATAATAAGCTTTTAGTATCGCTGGCTAAACTTTATTATTCTTATAACGCTAAGTAAGAGGCTACCGCTGCTTAATAATAGGCCTTTAACTTTTATCTGGCTGCTTCTGCTTAATTAATCCATCTTAAGAAGGGTTATAAAAAGGTGCATTCTAAAGAGTAAAAACTTATAGAATAAGGCCTTTAGGAACTCAGCAATAAAAGAATGGATTCTCTTTTAATAGAGAGGGAGACAACTCTAAATACCTTAGTAGCTGCTCCTCTTGGGTCCCCCTTAGGTAACTTATTCTTTAGCAATCCTTCTTTATTAATACTGCCTAATCTATTTTCTTCTAATACTTCTACACCTTTCTTATAGCGTTTTTTAAGTTATTTAGTAGTTCCTAAGTAGCCTCGTTATAGCCTATCCACTTAACTTTATACCACGTTTTGTTATTAACGTTTTTATAACTAATAATCTTTAAAACCTCCCATTTGTCCTCTTCTTAACCTCTATATATATCTACCTTATAGACTAGTAGCTTGATATTCCTATATACTGGTTCTAATATTACAATATACTATATAGGGTAGATCTTTATTTTCTCTAGTAAGTTAAGTCTGTAACGTAATCCACGAGCAAGCTGGCCACACGAGCATCCTGGCCACCTCAAAATTCACCAAATTCACACTTTAATATCTTAACAACCACTTAATAATAAATTCTAATGATTTAGATTTAGACTTTTATATATGCTTTGCAGCTTCTATTAAAGTTTCATAGTAATTAGTTTAGTGGTTTTTAAGATATAGTAATATAGCTTTGGTTTGGCCCCCAAATTATAATATTTTAAAAACCACCAAACCAATTACTATGCAACTTTAATAGAATCTATAGAGTGTATATAAAAGTCCAAATCTAAATTATTAAAATTTATTATCTAGTGGTTGTTAAGATATTAAAGTATAAATTTGGTGAGTTTTGAGGTGGCCAGAGTGCTCGTATAGCCAGCTTACTTGTGAATTACGTTATATAACTTCTAAGATCTTTACTATAATTATAAATAGTCCTAGTCTAACATAATCCAACTTTTTGCTTAGTCGTTAACTCTTAAAATTTTTATATAATAGCCACATTTTATCTCCCTCCTTAAGATCTAATCCCTTAGATCTCTTAATATTATAGTACCTTTTTATCCTTATCTATACTAGTTTTGCTATTTACTTAAGGTAATCATAAAGATTAATTAGATTCTCTATTCTTTCTTTAGCTATACTACTTATTTTCTTTATTTACTATAGTATTAACAATATTCTTAGCTTGTATCCGTAATTTACCTTAAAGGGTAATATACCTATCCCTTTTTATGGTGTTATATTATATATAAACTATATGACTAGTAATAACAATACTTAATTATTTTATATATAATTAACATAATACCTTAGATACTATTCTAACGTTTAGTTTAGTCTCTCTATTTAACTATCTATTTATAGGTAATATACTATTAATATTACTACTTAAATCCCTTGTTCTACTAAAAATACCTTTTAAAATGCTACTATAAATCTTAGATCTCTGCCTAATATAATCTTCATTAGTGCTCTATATTTTATAAACACTTCTTTAATATAGATTTTAGCCACATCTTCTGTTAAGATTTCTTCTATATACGCTATAAAGTAGCCCTACTTAGTTAACTTATCCACTATTATAAGAATTATATTATAATCCTATCTAGTAATAGGGTTCTTAGACTTTAGTAACTTTATAATAAAGTCCTATAATATAACCTCCTATAGTCTTTCTGGTATTTCGATAGGTTATAGCCCTCTATACAGCTTATGCCTTATTAATTTATTTATCTAATAATCTAGATACTCCTTTATAACTTGCCTTACTAGTTCCTAGATTTCTTAAATAATATACTACTCTTAAAGTCTTAATACTAAGCCTATAGCTCCGTTATGTCCTTAAGTTATTCCCTTATAAAAGTCTTCTATAAACTCCTTTACAACTTCCTTTAGTATATATATAGCTTCTTAGTGCCTATACTACTCTAAATTTAAATCCTTGTTCTATACTTCTTAGATTTTTTATGCCCATTTACTCTTTAGCGCCTTATAGGTCTTTTCTTCTTTAGTTACTATAATTTTAGGATAATTATACCTAATTAATCCATCTTTGTCTTTATATAATATTGCCCTTAATAGCCTTTCTTTATTTTACAACTCCGCCTTCCTATTAAGTATATCTGCTCTTATATTTTTAGTACCCTTAATATACTAAATTTTAAAAAAATATTCTATAAGCATTTCCGCCTATCTAACCTGTCTTTAGTTTAGTTCCTTTATTATTAAGAACCCTATTAGGTTCTTATAGTCCATCCTAACTATAAATGATTTTTCTATACCTTATAAGAATACTCTTTATTTTTTAAGTACTATAACTATACCTAGCAACTCCTTGTTATAGATATCATAGTTTAGTTTTAGCGGTGTTATCTTTTAACTATAATACGCTACTAGATGCCATCTATCTTAGTGCTTTTATAGCAAGCACGCTCCTAATATAAAGTCTAATACATCTGTTTTGACCACTATCTCTAACTATAGTTAATAAATCTTAAGGATTAGATCCTAGGTAAATAACTCCTTAAGTTCTTAGAATAGCTTTTTTTATTTACTACTCTATATATCACGGAACCCCACCGTAGGGGCCTCCATAGGAGAGCCCCGTGCTCTCGCGTACACCTCGCGTACAGCTTACGTCAGCTACGCGTAGGTATATCACCTCCTTACGCCCTCGACCCTTACGATCGATCGCGCAACGTCTTGTAGACTCCCCAAATACATACGTTCTATAGCCATTGCCCCCGTCCTATGACATTATGTTGCGCCTTTTTTATTACCAACGCTCAGCCTATAACCAATTCTACGTCTCCACAATACTATAGGCGCTGCTAGAAGCAGTGTGTCTCCCACCTTGTACTTCTAAAGAACCGACAATAGTAAGACGAAATTCCTTACTAGCTACTATATTAAACTTAAAGAATAATCTAATACCTATATTAAACCCATGACGCCAATTAATCCCAGGAGGATTTAATTTACTAACTATAGCCTTAACCCCTAAAGGGAAGCCTAGTGGCTTAAAAGACTACAATGACCTTAATAAGGTAGATATTAACAATGTCTTATCCTTTATTAACTATATAACTACGGATAAATAAGCTAAAGGGCTACTACCTATTAAGATCAAGATATAAGACGCCAAGACTTTTTTTAAAAATAGTAGTATAAGAACCTAATAAATACTACTACCTTCTACAGAACTACCATCTAAAGCTTATACAAGCTGAGATATATACTACCTAAGATTATAATATTATCCAAGACCTATAAGCTTGTGAGGCGCTCGCCAACAATATACGCTAAGAGATTAAAGATAACCTCTGCGTGTCTAAACGCGACGTCTAACAATTAAAGAAGGCCGAGATTATACTTATTGCTATAGTTATAGAAAGAGAGGGTATAATTAAATACCTATAATCTTAGCTTAATAAGCACATTTGTAATAATACTAGACATCCCTCTACCGCATACAACGCTACCTAAGTCTCTACGCCCCTGGCAATCTTACCTACCTAAACTGCCACTATAGGGTCTAATATATGCTACCCTGATCCCCTAATCTTCTAGGGTAACTATAAGGAATATAGCCACTGGAAGATGCAAGTCTATAAGAAACTAACCTAAAGCACCTACCTTTTCCCCACAGAAGATGCTAAGATTGGCTATATTATTAGGTGAATAAAGGGCATCCTATTTAATAGGCTCTTTGCTTAATAGGAGACTAGCAGTCCCTAAAAGTAGCAGTCTTACTAGGAAGCCCTTAAGGACCTTAACTAAATGTACCGCAACTATAACCTAGCGTCCACTAGTTAAGCTAAACTACGTGCCCTAAAGATAAGTCCTACTAAATTATTTAACGAGTTTTATGTTAAATTCTAGGAATACACTAAAGCCCTCACCTAAGACGATGCCGAAGACCAGGAAGATCTTCACAAAAAAGTCACTTATCGCCTTAGTTACGCAGCCGCTAGTCATAACTATAATAATATTTATAATATAGTAGCAGCCCTATAGAAGATTAAATAATAGCTAAACTAAATTACTACTATAAACCCCTACCCAAAGACCTCCCTATAAAAGCCCTCCAGACCTACTAAACCACTAACGCCTACTACCCCAAGCAACACTACTGGTCCTAATATTAACCTCTCTATACCAACCTTCCTGTAGAAGCTACTAGATGGAGAATATAAGCTACTCTAAAAGCTAAAGCATTGCTATAAATGCCGTTAAGAAGGCTGTTACAGCTATAGCCTAAACTGCCTAATAGTTAGGTTTAGCGGCCGCTGTTTAATACCTAACCTAGTACCTTAAACACCAAATATGTTGCTATATATTACTACTGTATAAGACAAAGACGTAGTAATAGTAATAGAGTTAGATATAGAAACAGAAAACGCCAAGTCCTAGCCCTAAGTTATAGGCTAGGACGCCTTAATAATAAGGGGATCTATATATCAGCCTACTTAATAAATAACTTAGTAAAGATAAATGGACGGAAATAGATAGTTTTACCTATAATAGGAATTACTGCTAAAAAAAAATATAAAAGCTGTTCCATAATTGATTATAGAGCTACTAATAAATTTATAGATACCTAATTTGTGCGCACTTATAACCTACTTACCTTACCCCTTACTAGAGCCCGCGCCCTATAACTCGCTAATAGTAGTTATACCGCACAGAAGATTGCCTATATAGCACAACTCCACCTAAATATAAATGGGCACTAGGAAGAGTTCTAGGCCTATATTACACCACTTACTAACTACCCTATTATCCTTAGAATAAACTGGCTTAAATAATATAACCCCACCATTAACTAGAAAAAGAGAGAAGTAACCTTTAACTCTAAATACTATAGAGAGACTTGCCTAGGGCATAGCCTAGCCGCCTCTACCTACTCCCTAGGATATTAACCTAAGGAACCCATTATTACCCTACCCATAACCAACTGCTATTATATAAGTGCCGCAGCCTTCTACCGCATAGTACGTAGGAAAGGCTAAACTGTTATTATAGCCTCCTAATTATAACTATATAAGCTTAATAAAGAATAGGACCATATTCACTATAGTAATAGGATAGATATAGTTGACCTTCTAGAAAACAATGCCCCTATAGAACTCCATGGACTTTTACCTTTAGACTTTAAGAAGTTTATAAAGCTTAAAAAAGGACTTACTAATAAGGAACTCCGCAGGCTCCTCCCTAAGAAGTACCATAACTTTATTAACGTGTGCTTATAAAAGAGCGTAGATATACTCCCCCTATATTGACCTAATAACTATACTATTAATACCAAATAAGGAAAAACACTACCCTATAAGAGACTCTACCTAACATTAAAAGACAAACTTCTAGTTGTTAAAAAGTATATTAACGAGCACCTTAACAAAGGGTTTATTTGTCCCAGTATATCCCTAGCAGCCGCCCCTATTCTCCTTACTAAGAAGCTAGGAGGAGGTATTTAATTCTGCGTTAACTATAGAGGACTTAACACTATTATAATTAAAAACTAATACCCCATACCACTTATACGTAAGACTCTTAAGCGGCTTAGCCAAGCTAAAATCTATACTAAGCTTAACATTATTGCCGCCTTTAACCACCTCTAAATACAGGAAGGTAACGAATGGAAAACCACATTTATATTACGCTTTGGCCGGTTTAAATATACCGTTATACCCTTTGGCGTATATAATAGCCTAGGCAGCTTCTAAAGCTATATTAATAACGCCTTACAGGACTACCTTAACGACTTCTGCTCTGCGTACCTAGATAATATACTTATTTATAGTAATAACCCTTTTAAGTATACCAAGCACGTTTAAAAAGTCCTATAGCGCCTTAGGGACGCAGGACTTTATATTGACTTAAAGAAGTACGAATTCTCAGTTACAGAAGTAAAATACCTTAGACTAATTATTACTACTAAGGGTGTCTGTATAGACCCTAAGAAGGTATATATAATTACTAAATAGCAAACCCCTAATTGCATTAAGGATGTATAAGCCTTCCTTAGTTTCGCTATCTTCTATTAAAAGTTTATATATAACTTCTTAGGTATTATAGCACTACTTATAGCAATAATGCGAACAAAAGGCCGTTCTATAAAAGGAAGAAAAACATATCTACGTTTTACCTGGACGCCTAAATGTGAGAAGGCGTTCTAAGACCTTAAAGATGCTTTTACTAAAGCACCTATTCTAGCCTATTTCATACTAGGATGATAACTCTATCTTAAAACTAACTCCTTAGACCACGTTAACGCAGGCGTCCTCTCCCAGATGGGTGACGACGGCCTCCTTTACCTAGTTGCATTCTACTTGTCTAAGCTTATACTATAAGAATGTAACTATAAGATCTATAATAAAGAACTCCTTGCCATTATATAAGCGTTTAAGGAATTCTAATTGGAACTCTCCTTAGCAAAACCTAACTAACCAACTAAAGTCCTTACAGCCCATCGCAATCTTAAATACTTTATAACTATAAAATAGCTAAACTAATGCTAAGCACGCTGGAATGAGTTCCTCTCTGGTTTTAACTTTAAAATTGCATATAGGCTAGGAGTATAAGGTATTAAGCCTAATAGCCTAATATGCCGCTCGCAAGATCTTCCTTAGTCTAAAGATGACCCCTATAACCAGTTCCAACAATAGACAATCCTAAAAGCACGAAATTTAGCCTTAGGCATACTACCTATAATAAAGCTAACTGTACCTTAGCTTTATATAACAGAACTAAAGTTACCTCCTAAAATTAATGAGCTTATTACTATAGCATATAATACCTCCATTGACCTATTACTGCACTAACTTATTTCCGTAAAGACCACCGGCACCTATATAATGACTACTAACCTCTAAAGCTTAGGCTAGATTAATATAGCAGTCTTAGAAGTAAAAGAGAATAGGCTCTATTATAGAGGCCGCCTATTTATTCCCAACTTAGAAAATCTATAATGGCAACTAATCTAAATAGCCTACGACCTCTGATTAAGCGGTTACCTAGGCAAAAAAGGAACCTATAAGCTTTTTAGCTAATACTACTTCTAGCCTAAAATAATAGACTTAGTTAAATACTTTATAGGCGCCTACTATAGTTATAAGCGCGCTAAGGCCTTTAATATAAAGTACCAAGGACTACTATACTCTCTACCAGTACCTATATAATAATAGGCAGATATTGCTATTAATTTCATTGTCAACTTACCACCCTATAAATAACGGGGCCGTACCTACAAGAACATCCTTATAATAATATGCCAACTTATAAAAGAGCGCCACTACGTCCTAACTAAAGGCGTAGCCGTTAGTGACGTTACTAATGCCTTCCTTCGCGAAGTTTACCAATTATATGGGTTACCTAACTTAATTACGTCTAACTAAGGCATATAGTTTGACTTTAATATATAGAGACGAATCTACTAACGCCTTGGCATCTCTGTTAAGATATCTATATCCTTTTACTATAAAACCGCTGGATAACTAGAAAACGCTAATGCTAGCATAAAAGCATACCTATAATAGGTAGTTGCCTATAGTTAAGATAACTGGGTAGATTACCTTCTACTAGGTAAATTTGCAGCGAATAACTACGTCTTAACTACTATAGGACTTACACCGTTCTTTGCGAATAAGGGTTATTACCCCTAATCTGGTATAGAGCTACTAGAACCTATTAAAGGGAAATTGCTATATAGAAAACGCCTTAAGATGCTACTTGCTGACTAGTATGCAGACTATATAAAAAATCTACTTAACTACTATAAGGGAGAAATAGCCTAGGCTTAAGTAAAGTAGGCCTACTTTGCTAACCGTTATAGAACGCCACTACTGGAGATGCGTGTTGGCGACTGGGTATGGCTAAATGTACGTAATATCTTTATATAGAGGCCTATAAAGTTACTTAATTATAAGAACCTCGGCCCCTACTTAATTAAACAAGTTATTAATAGGGGAGCTGTATATAAGCTAGAGCTTCTACCTACCCTAGCCACCCGTGGGATATAGTCCATATTTTACCTATAGCTACTACACCTTTACTAGCCTAACCCCCTACTGGGATAGACACAGCCTAAACCCCTACTAGTACTAATCTAAGATAAGAACGAAGACAAGAACTACAAAAAATGGACTATTAAACGAATTATTAACTTTAAATACTTTAGCAAAGGCAGAGGACGGTAGCTCTACTATAGAGCTATTTATATAGGATTTAATATAGATTAGCCAGAATGGCAACTATAGGAAGACTTTAAAAATGTAAAGGACCTAATTAGTGATTTTTACTACATAAACCTACAGAAACTAGGCCTAAGCAGAGATTTTATACCTAATCCTCTATAGGAGCCCTTATAGAGTTAAACCGTTATATATTGCTATATAAGGGCAAATTGCCATTAGATTGCCGTAGATTGCTATTATATAATAGCAAAATGCGATTATGTGACTGGAATATTAATAAGATGTCTAGGAACTTTAACTGGCGGTTAAAGTTATCTAATTGGTCGAATTCTTAGGTGCCAAGCTTTATTACATAATGTTATTTTAAGCCCTTAGCAATACCCTCTTACTTTTCCTTTTCTATACCTTAAATGTCCCTTCTATATATATATAGCAACCACAGCGTCGCTAGAGCTCCGCCTCTATAAGAGGGGGGGGTAGTGTCACAGAACCCCACCGTAGGGGCCTCCATAGGAGAGCCCCGTGCTCTCGTGTACACCTCGCGTACAGCTTACATCAGCTACGCGTAGGTATATCACCTCCTTACGCCCTCGACCCTTACGATCGATCGCGCAACGTCTTATAGACTCCCCAAATACATACATTCTATAGCTATTGCCCCCGTCCTATAACACTATATTTAGAGTTCCTCCTTTTTTATAAGTTTTATAAACAGTTTAATATTCTTTAACCACTATATAATAAACCTCCTATAGTAGTTATAAAACCCTAAAAACAATCTTAACTATATAATGTTCTCTAGTTCCTACTAACTTACTATAGCTTCTACTTTCTTTAGGTCCATACTAATCCTATCTAGCTTAATAATAAATCCTATAAAACCAGTCTTCCTTATAAAGAACTCGTATTTCTTAATTACTACTAGCATTTTTTCCTTTTATAGTCTCCTTATATAAGGGCGCGAAGAGGCTTTAGGGAAGATTTAAAGGAACAATATAAATTCTATCTAAATCTAAGGGTATATAGCTCTTGCAGGGTACAAGACGTTATATAAAGAAGAGAAAGGAATATAGGAAACTTATAACTAAATATTTAGGGTCTTAGCAGCAGACGCGTGGGCACGAGCCCACGCGGATTTCAACAGGTTTCGACCAAATTCTATCACGTCAGTGGAATTTGGTAGAAACTGGTGGAAATTAATCAAGTTGGCGGAATTTGGCAGAATTCGATTGACTTGGCAGAATTTAATCAAAGCGTCGGAATTTATCTATCGAGTGTTTCACTGAGACATTCCTACTATAACTGGGCTAGTCCCGTTACACCTTAAGACCCATTTAATATGCTCCTTATATTCTTGCTCGCTTATTAAGTAGATAATATTATTATTAAAGTGTTCTCCTAACATACTATTAATTTATTTTCAGAGCGTTACTAGTGCATTTATAAGTCTAAATTATATAACTAACAGCTTATATAGTCCTTTCTTTAACCTAAATACTGCCTTCTATTTATCTCCTTCCTTAATCCTAATCTAATAGTACGCCCATCTTAGATCTATTTTTATAAAGATTTGCGCATTACCTATTCTATTCTAGATTTTACTAATTAATAGTAAAGGATACCTGTCCTTTTATATAATGCTATTTAACTATCTATAGTTTATATATATCCTAAGTTTTCTGTTCTTCTTAGGTATAAATAGTACTGGATATTTTACTAATAACTATAATAGTCTAATATACCCCTTTTATAAGTTTTCTTAGATAAACTCTTTAAGCGTTACTAACTCAGTTTTAGTAAGCTTATAAATTAGAAAGAACCTTAAACTTATTCCTAGTTCCAATTCTATTTTATAGTCTTATACTATATACTCTAATAGCTTCTTACTCTCTAGGCTCTATAGTTTTTTACCGTACTTATAGTATCTTTTTAGTATAACTTAAGCTTTGCTTAGTCTCTTTATACATTACTCTAACCTAGTACTCTACCACTTTAGTAGCTTATTATATCTTGCGTTATTAAGCATTTTTAATATTAACCTAATCTATAACCTAATTAATCTTTAAATTTTATTCCTATAACTAAGGTATTCTTAATATTGCCTTATCCTTTCCTAATAGTAGGATATTAAAAGATATTTTAACTCTTCTTCCCTTAATGGTTATCTAAATAGGTTCTATTTTAAGATTAATAATACCTCCTCTATAGGCTATTAAATCTCCTAAAATTGTTATTAATAGGTATAAATGTTTTTTTCTATCTATATAGTAACCCTATCCTTTTAACTGCTATTAGTAATATATAGTTCCTTATTACTCTACTATCTACTAACACTTTAAACTCTTAATCTTACTAATTGACTTTTAAATTTAGGTGTTAACCTTAAATTTCTTTAAGGGTCTAAGGCTTTATTACTAGCTCTCTCTAGTCCTATAGGCCTTTACTTTTCTTAAATATTAGCTATTAGATCTTAACTATACTTAGTCCCCCCTAGGCTAATACTTAGTTTACTTCCTTTCCTTAATATACTATAAATAAGTATTTTCTGGGTACTCCTACCACTGTTATCCTTCTAGGTATTCTTCTATAAGGAATCTTCTTAGTTAAAGTATTAAGTCTTTTAACTTCTAAACTTCTACTAGGTGCTATCTATATATATACTTAGCGTTTTTAAATCGCTTTTTTTCTGTTATCTAATATATCCTAGTTAAATACTTATAATACTTATTCTTTAGTGCCCTATATATATTATACGTGTTATCTATATATATAATTTACGCTAATATATAGTGCACTAGGTATCTTAGGTTATGTCACAGCGACGCAGTCAATCGAGGCACGAGCGCCGTAAAGAACGTATGCAAGCCTGTACAATTGGATTGTCTACCGACGAGGATATCAAAACTGAGGAGAAGAAGAAGGTCGTGGAACGGACACGTCTATGTACACGCGCCAAGGCGTAAGCGAACCCCTGACTAGGTGACGCGTACCAGCGCCGTAACAGGTTAACTCTTAGTTTATTTTTATCCTTAAGTTTAAACCTCTCCTATATTAATCTAAACGTTGCCGTGTTGTTTACTAGTACTAATACCTATATTATCTCTATCTAGTCTCCAGCCTATTCTTCTAGATTCTTTAATATAACTTATCTATCTTTTTAATATAACTTAATCCAGTATGGCTCTCTTATCTAGCTATATATAGAAGTCTTCCCACTTATTATTTCCGCGCTGCTTATATTACTTTTAGTACAGTTCTGTAAGTATATATAACTAGTCTATAAAAAAGTATTTCTTTATTGCTATATTATTATAACCTTTTATATACCGCTTTATAACCCTAATTAGAATCCCTAAATCCTCTTCTTATTCTAGGTTACTTAATTACTTAGCTCTTAGTATATCTACCTTTAGCCTACTAGTAACTTTTTATATAGATGCTCTGTCCTTTATATATCCTAATATAGCTAATCTCTAATCTAGCTTCTATTCTTGTTATATAAGAATTTATTATCTAAACTTATTTATACTTTCTATTCTATTACATTTTATAAACGGGTTTTTAATATTATTATACTTTTTAATTATTATGTTAACCTTTTAACCTTTAGGCTAAATACTATATTTACCTAGAACTGTTATAGACCTTATTTATTCTTTAAAATCTTAGCTCCCTAGTGTCACGGGACACCTCCGTGACACCTTACACACGTCCACCTGTTTCCACCGACGCAGTAAGAAGAGACCGACCGCGAGACGGCAATCTGTTATATTCCGCCAGAATCCACCGAATTCCGCCATATTCCGCCAGAATCCACCGAATTCTGCCAAGTTCTGCCAGGACCGCCCCTTAAATCCTATTCTACTCCGTGTACATGTTAACCAAGCAACTAAACTAATAATATATACCCTTTCTTCCCGTTTCCTTACCTTCTCTCCTTACATAACGTCTTGACTTTATTATATAGTTTATATACGTAGCTTAATAATATCTACTTTGCTATATATTATCGTCGCTTGTACTCGCTCTGTGATACTATATTATATTAAACCATATACTCCATCCTGCCTTAACTAATATATAGAATAACCCAGAAACCCCCTTATCTATAAACAACCTACGCACCCTGTTTACTAAACAAATAAGAAGTCTCTAAAAGGCTTTTACAGACGCTATTGCCTAATAAGAAACTTAATATTACGAGATAATCTAATTCCTAAGAAAGGAAGTTAAAGAGATTTATTATAACCTACTACCTATTATACTGTCGCCCCTACCTGTCTCTACTACTATTAACCTATAAACACTAGATAAGAAGAATGTATCTAAAACTAACTTCTTAACCCCAAATTCGCCAGTTAATGCCCCTAAAAAAAGTTATCTAAATATCTCCCTAATCCTCCCGCCTATTCTAGTAAGAGGAGTAAGCTATGCTCTTTCCTTAACTAACTTTAGAACAAGTTAAGCGGTAATATTAACTGCTACCCTATCCCCAACAGTTAGCTTTATTACGCTATAAGCCGCCTAAAAGGAGATGCTATGGACACTATATACCCGTTCTAACTAAGTATAGTAGAGGAACTAGTCACTATACTAGAAGTATCTTATAGCGACCCTAACCAAGTTGCTATATTACAAAGGAAACTAAATAAGATAATATAGGGCTCTAAGAACTTCCTATTATACTTTATTAAATTCCACTGCTACGCTAAAGAGACTAAATAGAACGAACCCGCCTTAATTAATCACCTAGTAGAGTCTCTAAACCCTAAATTAAAAGCATCTCTTATAGGAGTTAAACTGCTAGGTACTATTACCGCCTGCGCTAATGTTATTAATGGCCTATATAACGACTTACTACGCCTTACCCTAAAATATATACCTTAATACTCTGCCCCCTAGCCGCCTAAGACCCGCAAGGACTTAGACGCTATAGATATTAATACTAGAACCCTTTCCTATACCCTAAAAGGATCCGCTGAATGAGAGCGATGTATTAAACACAGCCTCTGTTTTAAGTGTAGAAGCGATGCTTATATCTCTAGCTACTACTTCGTCCCTTTCTAAAAGAATTTACAAACGGTTAATACTAGCAGCCATTTACTACACTGATTCTCTAGTTACTGTCCCTAATCTTTACCTAGTTCCAGCCCTGTATTTAGTAAGTACTACTTATAGGGACGAAGTTATAACCAACGTTCTATAGGAACCCCTTCCTACTTGTTACTAAAAGGTGCGTTTTGGAGTTAAGTCGCTCTCTGGGACAGCTATGTTATAGGATCTTGTTGAATGTATTAAATATTGTAAACCCTAACTCTTGGGATCGTAGTATAACCGTTAACTGCTATCTTTGGTAGAAAGGTTAATAGGGTAATACTTAAGTCCTAATTAACACAGGAGCTAGCGGTATAGGATTTATTAATAAGATCTTTATGTAAGATAATAGGTTTACCCTAACACCCCTTAACCGGCATATTAATGTATTTAGATTTAATGGCAAACGCACTATCTTAGGCCGTATTACTTATATAGTGGCCCTAAGACTCTAATACCTGAACTATAAAGAATTGATTAAGCTCTTTATTACCACCTTAGGTTACCTGGTAATCCTTAAATAACCCTAGATAAAGCTATATAAGGTAACTATTAACTGGGACAACCTTAAGCTTCTATTTACCGCCTCCTATTATAAGCAGAAGTGCCTTACGACTTGCAGCTTAGACCCCAAACTAAAACCCAAAAATTCTACTAAATTCTATAAATATAAGATTTCTACCAACGTCTACTAAGGACCTGGAAATTATACTAAATTATATAAACTAACCCTAACTACTGCACTGCCCTAAACTAAGCAGAAGCTTAATATATAAAAATACTAGAAGAACTAGTATTCTACTATAAAAAAGATGCTTAAAGAGCCCAAACCTAAATCTAATACTAACTCCGTATCTAACACCGAACCTAAAACTAAATAGGAAACTGTATAAGAAACTAAGGACAATCTAACCCTACTTAACGCCTTAGATATCTACATAATTAGAGCTACTTTGCTTACATAACTTGCCAGGAAACTAGAACATATAATCTTCGCTATTACAATGGCTAATATTAAGAAGGCCTTAGCGCTAAAGAAGCACACTAACCCTGCTATAAAGGTACCAGTAGAGTACTATAAATACCTAGATATATTCTTATAAAAGGAAGCTAATAAGCTACTAGAACGCCACCTATACGATTATAAGATTGTAATTAAAGAAGGAAAACATCCTAGATTTAAACCCCTATACAGAATGTCCCAAAATGAACTTTAGGTACTATAGAAGTACTTAGATAAACATCTAAACAAAGGATTTATTAAAGTAAGCTCTTTACCTATAGCCATACTAGTAATCTTTGTTAAGAAACCTGGCGGTGGTCTACGCTTCTGCGTAAACTACTAAGCTCTTAACGCTATTACTGTTAAGAACTAATACCTAATCCCGTTAATTTAAGAGACACTAAACTGATTAAGTAAGGCTCACTTCTATATAAAGCTTAATATTATCCACGTATTTAACCGCCTCTGTATTACAAAAGGAGACGAATGGCTTACTGCATTTTGTACTTAATACAGATTATTTAAGTACTTAGTAATACTATTTAGCCTTATAAACACCCTAAGTTCTTTTTAACACTTTATAAATAATACCCTACACCTATACCTAGACGTCTTTTGTACTGCTTATATTAATAACATCTTAATATATAGTAATAATCTGGCCGAATACTAAAAACACGTTAAACTGGTCCTGCAAGCCTTGCGCGGAGCTGGCCTATAGTTAGATATAGATAAATGCGAGTTTTATAAAACGGAAGTTTTATACCTTGGACTTGTTATTTCCACAAACAGTATATAAATGGACCCTAAGAAAGTTAAAGTAATTATAAACTAGTAAGAACCTAAGAATGTTAAGGACGTAAGGGCCTTTATAAGATTCGCCAATTTCTACTAATAGTTTATTAATAACTTCTCCGCCTTAGTTTTACCCCTTATGGCCTTAACATAAAAGGATAAAGCCTTTATCTTTAATAAGGAATGTAAGAAAGCTTTTACTTATCTAAAAGTTATGTTTACTACTACACCTATACTCTAATACTTTGACCTAAACTAAATAAGTGTTATAGAAGCTAACTTATCTAACTATGTTACTAGAGGCATCATGTCTTAATATAATAAGGAAGGAGTATTGTACCCTATAGCATACTTTTTAAAACGACTAAGTCTAGTTAAATGTAATTACGAGATCTACAATAAGGAACTATTAGCTATTATTAAATATTTTAAACAATAGTAACCTAAACTAGAAGGCTCTGGATTCCTAATTAAGGTTCTTAGCAACTATAAGAACCTACAATACTTCATAACTATAAAATAGCTGAGCCACTAATAGGCCCACTGGTTAGAATATCTGTCCCGTTTCTAATTCTTTATTATATATCGCCTAGGCGTTTAAGGCTAGAAACCTAATGCCCTGGCCTAATATTTATAAGATATACCAGCTTAAGAAGAAGCGCGCTCCTACTATAATTAGACTCTGCTCTGCCCCGAACTATTTAAACCTCCTACTAAAGATCTTTTGGTATACGTCCTTGAAATAACTAATTAAACTATTAAACAGATTATAGCTAATAAATACCCAAACAATAAGTTTATCTAAGAGACGCTTAAGCTAATTTAAGACAGCGTTAGATGCTCTAAAAGGATTTCTTTAAGTAAATGTGAAGCCTGTAGAGGCCGCTTATACTACTAGAACTGTCTAATTATACCTAACTATAATAAACTTAAGCTTAAGCTTCTTAAACATGTATACAATCTGCCAGTAGCTAGTTACCTAGGCTGAGGAAAAACCCTGAAACTGCTCTAATAAGAGTACTACTAGCTGAATATATATAATATGATATAAAGATATGTCGCTAGCTGCCATACCTGCCAACAAGCTAAAGCTTTATATAAGACGTATAACGGCTTTCTAAAGCCACTATCTATTCCGGACTGAAGATGGAAAGATATCTTAATTAACTTTATTGTTGATCTCCCTGAAAGTAAAGGCTATATAAATATTATAGTAGTTATAGACTGACTATCTAAGATGAAATACTTAATTGCCTACCCTAATATATTAGTACCTGCTGTTGCCCAACTATTTCTGGACTATGTATGGAAACTCCTCAGACTTCCTGAAACAATTATCTCTAATAAAGGCAGATAGTTTATCTCTATATTTTAGAAAGAACTAACTACCTAACTCCGCATTAAAGCACTATTGTTTATAGTATACTACCCAAAAACGGACGGTTAAACGGAACGTGTAAATGCTATTATGGAATAGTATATCCGGATATACACGTCGTATTTATAGGATAACTAGATAGACTGGCTTGTATTTACTAAGTTTACTGCAAATAACTCCGTCTTGGAAACTATAAAGGTCTTCCCATTTCTGGCCAACTATAGCTAGCATCCGCGAATGGGTTTTAAACCCTTTAGTAATATTTCTTACCTAGCCTATTAAGCCTTATAGGTTGCAGAAGCAAATGAATTTATAAAGAAGATGGAAGAACTATAAGAGTTCCTTACTAATAAAATAACATGGGCCTAATCTGTCTATAAAGCTGCAGCAAATAAGAACTAAACCCTAGCACTAGCCTACTAAATTAGTAACTTTGTTTAGTTAGATACAAGAAATCTAAACATAAAATAACCTATTAAGAAATTTAATTAGAAGAACGCCGGCCCTTATAAAGTTAAGAAAGTTGTCTCTCCTTATACCTACTAACTAAAGCTTCCTAATACGGTTAAAATCTATCCTGTATTCTATACGTCAGTCCTCCGCCCTACTACCCCTATATTGGATGCCCTACCTAGACAGATCTAGGACCCTCCCCCACTAGTTAAGGTAAATAGTAAGGATAAGTACTTCGTTAAAAGAATTAATAATATTAAGTATAATAAACGAAAACGCCAATATATATATCTTATAAAATGGAGAGGTTTTAATAAGCCTATATAGGAACCCGTTAACTCTGTAGGACTTATATAAGCCGTAGAAGACTTTTACGAACTCTACCTAGAACTACTATAGCCCCATCTCGCAGAAGCTCAAGTTTAAAGGGGGGGTACTATT